>Ga0073936_10004966_pt1 | contig 18139 bp, 16 predicted proteins | sample AliMusrvi5mmetaG_FD_87041 | JGI IMG/M metagenome (GOLD analysis project Ga0073936, IMG submission 87041) | Freshwater lake bacterial and archeal communities from Alinen Mustajarvi, Finland, to study Microbial Dark Matter (Phase II) - Alinen... | ecosystem: Environmental > Aquatic > Freshwater >... | reverse complement strand
GGAATAATCGGGGCCGGGGGTTCGACAACAGGAGTTGCCGGTGCAGGCGGAGGAGTCGCTACGGGGGCAATAACCGGCTTTTCGGCTGGTGCGGCAGACTCGGGTGACACAACGGCAATGATGCCCGAGCATTGCTTACATTTGATTTTTTTACCGATAAGCGTTTGGGAAACCTTGGTTTGCCATTGGCAGGTAGTGCAGGTGACGGAAATATTGGCGCCCGTGGAGGCATCAGGAACCTGTCCCAAAACGATGGGGGCAGCGGCTTTTTTGGGTACGTTGACCGGGGCGGAAGCAGGCGGTTGATTAATTGCTTTAGGGGGAGCCATTAATTGTGCGGTATCGCTTGCCGCTGAAACTGGAGGAACAATGGATGGCACAACCGGCTTGGGCTGAGGCGCGACAGGGGTTACTGGCACACTGGGGGGCGGTATCGGGGCGGCGGTGGGCGCAGGTGCTGCGACGGGAGGCGCAGGTACGGGGGTTGGAGCGGCTGTGGCCGGAGCAGTTTTTGCCACCGGAATAGGTTTCCCGCATTTTGGGCACTTCACTTCCGTAGGCATTCTGGTAGGCATCGCCTTGATTTTCAGTTTAGCTTTACAATTTCCACATTCAATTGGGATCAATTCCATACCAAACTCCTTATTTCGACCTATGCGGCCCTTACGCGGTCTCAATTCGCGTGTAAAACTAGCAACGGGCGCTCGAATAAACAACCCCTTTTCATGAGAAAGTATTTTTTTAGGGTCCAACCTGCTGAATTGATTAAACCAGCACTGTCATATAGAATTTAAGAGTTTATTTAGTTAAAGGTGGTAGAACATAATTCGCGGGCACGGAGTGTGTTTTGAGAACGCATCACGCTCGTTTAACTGGTTTGGTTCTTTGAAATGAAAGCATGCAAACACTTAAAATAAAGGGTGGACTTATTGCCGGGCGGGTGATGTCCTCCTCCTTGGTGTGGGGAGGTGGGGTGACGTTATTGCGGGGGATTGGTTTTTTGTTGGTCATGGCATATGCCTTGCGACAAATCCCAACACCGGAGATCGGGCTATGGTATGTCATGCTCAGCATTGCAGGGATGGGAGGGATTGTTGAATTCGGGTTCTCCTCTACATTGAGTCGTCATGCGAGCTATTATGCGGGGGGAGCTGTTGAGATACCCCGTTTTGGGGTAGATCAGGCTGTTTTGGGAGGGATGAACAAACCTGCTATAATTGCCTTAGTCGAAATGGCGAGGCGACTTTATCAATTTCTTGGTGTTCTAGTTGGTGTTTTGATGTTGGCGGTTTGGTCTGGATGGCTACACTGGGGGGGCGTGGCGACACAAGTCGGTGTGCGCGAGATTCTAGCCTTTCTGCTTCTCCTTGCGGGTACTGCTTTCAATATGACGGGTTTATATTGGGGGGCCATCCTATATGGGATCAATCGTGTGCGACTATACAATCAATGGATGATGCTGGGGCTGAGTGCCAATTATGTTGTGGCTTTGATTGGGTTAATGGCTGGGTTTGGGATTCTGGCCCTTGTGGTTGGACAGATCATAGGTGGACTCGTCCCCCGATTCGCAGCCCGGCGATTCGTCAAGGAAATGCTTGGGGTTATTGAGCCGGATTCAAGGTTTAAGGTGTCGTGGCATGATCTATGGCCCACGACATGGCGTGCGGGAGTCCTGACCCTATGCACCTATCTGATGATCAACATCACGACATTTTGGTGTTCTGTGTTTACCGATATGCGTACTACGGCAAGTTATGGCCTGACTCTGCAGATGGCTCTCATGTTACATACCACTTCCGCTTTATGGGTCTGGGTCAAAATACCAGAAATAGGGACCCTTAGAGTTCGTGGTCAGTGGAAGGCGATTTTTGGGTTGCTTCGTTGGCGCTTGCCGGCATCACTATTGACTTATGGAGTGGGCGCCATACTAATGATCATTGCCGCTCCCTGGTTTCTCTCTTTTCTCCATTCAAAAACAGAAATGCTGCCTTGCGCAGGCATGGTAGCTCTTTTAGCCTTGATTGGTTTAGACTTAATTGTGGGGCACCATTCGGCGTTATTGCAAACAGGGAATGAAATTCCCCAACTGCATGCTTATTGTATCTCGGCGTGTCTGACATTGCTGTTGGTGTGGCCGTTGGGGCGACACTTTCATTTATGGGGAGTGATAGGCGCACCCTGTCTGGCCCAGTTGGTTGTTAGCTATTGGTGGGTTCCCTGCCAGTTTTGGAGACGCCTTCATGTCGGAATAAGAAAAGAGGGCAAGTGAACAGAAATAGGTGGTGCAGAATCAAGGCCGTGGTTCGTGAATGGGAAGCCCGGCTGACGCCGCTGAAGCGAATCCAGTTTATTGATCGCACTCGCGTTCAATGGACTCGATCACTATGGTGGGATGAGACGACCCGCGATTTTTTTCAAGAGGAAATTGAGCCGTATTGGAGGGCATTGCCAAAACGGGAATTTGGAGTTGTGTGGGATCTTGGGGCGGCTTCCGGGGGGTTTACGCTGTCGGCTTGTGTCCGGATGCCTCGGGTTAAAGTGGTGGCCTTTGAGCCATCCAAACGGCAGCGGATATTACTGTGCCGGAATGTCAGCCGGAACGGATTGGCCGGACGGGTTCGCATTGAGCCCTTTGCGGCATGGAATCGTGCGGAGGATATGGTGTTCAGGACACATGGAGCGATCAGTTCTCTAAAGGAAACGGGGGAGCATCTGGGTTCTTTACCGTTTGAGGAAACTGTATCCGCAATGCCTTTGGACGAATGGGCACAACGGGCTGGAAACGAACCGGCTGATCTGATCAAAATGGACATTGAAGGTGCTGAAATTGAAGCTTTGGAGGGTATGCGCGGAACATTGATGAGATTTAAGCCCGTTTTGCTCGTGCAAGCCTATCATTATCGTGGCGGAGTCCGGACCTATGAACGCTGTGATCGTTTTTTGAGGGAAATAGGTTACTGCTGCCATGAGGTGGTACCCGGAACAGGTTTTTTGTATGCCGAAAGTAATCATTGACGGATGGCTCTTGCGGCAGGCCGGCCATGGCTTGGCCAGTTTTGCCAGAATGCTGGTGGGGGGATTGGCTGGCACTGAGCGGCGGAAAGATTTTCTCGTTGCGGTGCCGGATGGTTGCGAATCCGTTGTTCCTGATCGAATGGGGGTACTCCCCCTTCCAAGAGGGCTCGGTAAACCTGAGGTGTTAGGGGAGGCCTTATGGCAGAATCGATTAGGTCGCTATATTCGAGATGACGCCGGTTGTGATGTGTTGTTGGCTCCGTCCCCTTTTCTTTCTTTTGCCAGGGTGCGACGCTCGATTGTGGTTTGTCATGATCTGATTCCCCTTCGTTATACACGATACTTCGGGAAATTAATGTATCGGCGGTGGTTGTTTGAGAACCGGCTTCACTGGTTGAGAGGCGCCAGTTGCGTCATTACGGATTCGGATTTTACGGCAGAAGAATTACGTGCCTACCTTGGGCCGGCGGCGCCTCCAATGGTTACAATCCCGCTTTGGACTCCCTGGGCTGATTCACCCGTCCCAGCTCATGAGGTCAGGCGGATTGTCCAGGCTAAGTATCAGTTGCCTTCCCGCTATTGGTTGTATGTGGGGGGGTATGATTACCGGAAAAACGTTGAACTTTTGATTGAAGCCTATGGGCGGGTGGCAAAATCACAGGCTTGCCCTGCGCTGGTGCTCGCCGGTAGCATACCGCTCGATTTAAACAAGCCAGTATGTGATATACGAGGGGCCTTAAGGAAGGCTGAAATCAGGGATACTCAAGTATACTGTCCTGGTTTTATTGAGGCGGGCGATTTAGCGGCGGTCTATGCGGGTGCTGAATTATTTGTCTATCCTTCGCTTGCGGAAGGGTTTGGGTTCCCGCCAGTAGAGGCCATGTCCTGTGGTTGTCCTGCGGTTGTGGCGGATGCCTCGAGTTTGCCGGAGGTCGTGAAGGATGAAGCATATCGATTCCCTGTTCGGGATTCAGCGAAGCTTTCGGAGATATTGATGTCTGCCGTGCATAAGCCGTTGCCGTTGAATCCGGGGTTTGACCGGGACTTTTTTAGTCCAGCCAGAGGGCTGCAAGACTATCAACAAGTGATAGAACGTGTAAGATCATGAAAATAGGACATTTGATTCATCTGGATGGGGCCGGTGGGGGACCGGAAGCGGTTATCAACCTGATGCACGGCTTTCACGATTCGGGTGTTGATCAAGTGGTTTTTCACGGGGGCAAAGGTCGGATTGCGTCAGAATGCGATAAGTTGGGGATCCCTCGTTATCGGATATCGATTCATAGAAAAGCTACATTGTTGCAGGGATTTATCAGTCTGGTTCTGGCGCTGCGCCGGACACATCCGGATGTGTTGTTGATGCAGGGGCAATGGGCCGGACCGGTCGGTGCCCTAGCAGCGGCCTTGGCTGGAGTGAAAACGATTTACATCGCCCAATGGCCGGCATTTTACACTGATTGGACCCCATTTCGCGCTTGGCGCAATGCCTGGGCGGAATGGGTACCCTGCCGTTTGGCTTGTCGGGTTATTGCCCTGGCTCCTTCAGTTTACTACCAGTATCTTTATAGAGGGTGGGCGGGGGATGATAAACTGGTGCTTATTCCGAATGTGTTTCAGCTGTCCGGTGTTCCTTCCCAAGAGGATGCCACCGGTATCCGGCGTAGATACGGGTGGAGTCAGGACGCGGTCCATGTTGTCAGTGTCGGACGGCTGGCAGACCAGAAACGGGTCGACTGGCTTCTAAAGGCTTGGAAGGAGGTTCAGCAGCAGTCCGCTTCGGCGCGGCTGTGGATTGTGGGGGATGGATCTGAACGTACGCGACTGGAGGGATTGGCCGGGCATTTAGGGATTACCAGGACATGCACATTTCTAGGGGCATGCCCCCGGGGCATTGAATTTATGGCGGCAGCAGATATGGTCGTAATGACGTCCCTTTATGAAGCCTGGGGTTTTGTTCCATTTGAGGCGAAAGCCTGCGGGAAACCAGTGATTGCCAGCGCCGTTGATGGTGTGAGGGATAATGTTCGTGACGGGGTCGATGGTTTTCTGGTTGCTCCCAATGATATTCCGGCGCTGGGACGGCGAATCATGGAGTTAATTGAAAATCCCGGTTTACGTCATGATATGGGGGCAGCAGGCATGGCCACCATGACCAACAGCGATTCAAAACAAATTATTGTCCGCTATCTGGAATTGATTGAACAGGCACTCTCGCCGGGTCTGGGGCGTGCAGGATGACGCGAATCATGACTGCGGGCAGGCCTGTTGTTGGGATTGATGCAGGCGCATTGATGCTTGATAAACGTGCGCCAGGGACGGCGAAGTTTGTTCGGGAACAAACTATGGAGTTGATTGCGCGACCTGTGCCATGGGATTGGTTGGTGGCAGTGCCTCAAGGGCGTAAGAATGAGTTTTCGGCCGGGGCCGGACGGGAAATTGTTGAATTGACGGGGCGGAAATATTCCCTGTTTGCCACGGTTCGTGTTGCCCGTCTCTGGAAACAGAGGCGCTGCATGGCGGGAATCAGTCCTGCGGGAATTTGCGCATTGTTCAAGCCTGTCATTTGTAATTACTTCGATAGTTCAATTTTTGAATATGGCAAAACGTGGGTAACCTCCGGGGAATGGGCGCGGTCATATATCCTGAAATGGATTGCCATCGATGCGTTCCGCCGCGCCGAAAGGGTTTTTGTCAATTCAACCTACTGCACGGAAGTGTTGAGGAGACGGTTTCCGGCTTATCGTGACAAATTCAAAGTCAATCCTGTGGGGATTTCGCCGGTGGCGCCACATCAGGCAGAACGGCCCGATTGGGCGGATGCCGGGATGGATCAACGTGGATTTATTCTTTGCAGTTCGGCCTTCTCAGATAACAAAAATCAACGTCGCTTGATTGAAGCCTATGCCGGGCTTCAAAACACAGGGCGGGACTTGCCGCCGTTGGTATTGATTGGCCCTTGTCCTCCAGACTATTTCGATGATGTGATTAAGCCGGCAGTGTCCGCCGCTCCCAAGCCTGGCGACATTATTATTCCCGGTTATGTGAGTGCAGGTGTTTTAGCATGGGCCTTTGAACATGCCAGAATGCTTGTTCAACCGTCATTTGCTGAGGGCTTTAGCAGCTTCTCTGTTTTCCAGGCCATGCAGAAAGGGGTTCCGGTGGCATGTTCAAACACGACGAGTCATCCGGAAGCAGTGGGGACTGCGGCTCTGTTGTTCGATCCGGCCTCTCCCTTGGCCATCGAAGCGGCGATCACAAGACTGCTGGATGATGCCGTGTTGAGATCAACCCTGATTGAATCCGGAGGTCGACGTGTAGGGGAGTTAACATGGTCGGCGAATGCAGATCGCGTTTGCGAAGAAATGATGACTATCATGGAGGTGCGTTATGGGTGAACCTGACAATCAATATATTCCCGTCTACAAGCCCTGGTTGACCAATTTGGAGCGTGAGTATGTCCTGGACTGTCTGGACTCAACTTGGATTTCATCAAAAGGGCAATATATTGAGCGGTTTGAGAGGGAATTTGCAAACTACGTAGGGGCGCGTCATGCGGTTGCGGTCTGTAATGGGACTGTAGCTGTTCATCTCACCCTGCTTGGTCTGGGAATCGGGCCCGGCGATGAGGTCATTGTCCCAACCCTGACTTTTATTGCCTCTGTCAATCCCATTATCTATTGCGGAGCGACGCCTGTATTTGTGGATAGCGATCCGAATACGTGGCAGATGGATCCCATCGATGTTGCCAGGAAAATTGGGCCTAGGACAAAAGCCATCATGGTTGTGCATTTATATGGGCATCCGGCCAACATGGAGGCGTTACAAAAACTGGCTGATCGTACCGGAGTTCGGATCATTGAGGATTGCGCAGAAGCAATTGGGTCCAGGATTCAGGGGCGACATGTCGGCGGCTTCGGAGATATAGCTGCTTTTAGCCTTTTCGGGAATAAGACCATTACAACCGGAGAGGGGGGGATGGTTGTTACGAACAGTGATGACCTTCATGATCTTGTTGTCCGTTTAAAAGGGCAGGGGTTGGCGGCCAACCGGGTCTATTGGCACGATCTTGTCGGTTATAATTATCGAATGACAAATATTTGCGCCGCCATTGGTTGTGCCCAGATGACGCGTATTCATCAGATCGTTGACTCCAAATATGAATTGGCGAACCGATATCGCCGCAGGATAAATAAACTTGAAGGTGTGGTGTTGCACGAATGTCAGGATGACCATTTCGTTCATAGTTATTGGATGGTAACAGTGCTGGTTCGGCGCGGCACACGTGACAGGGTTATGGCTTTTATGAGGGAAAAGGGCATTGAAACAAGGCCCGTATTTTATCCGCTGCACCAAATGCCGATGTACCGGCATTATGGCGCGGTTTGTCCTGTTGCCGATGAACTTGGTGAAAGGGGCATAAATTTGCCATCCTGGCCTCGGTTGTCGGATGCCGAATTGACTCGTATTGTGGACGCTTTGGCACAAGGGGTAGCCCATGAGAACCCATGACAGACAGACAACGACTTCGTGTGGGCGGAACGTGAAAATGCATCAAATCACATCCGCCGATGCTGGGAGCGTACGATTATTTTTTCAAGAATTGGCTGGCGATTCTGAAACAGTATCAGTGTTCCATCCTCATTTGTTCACCCCGGAACAGGCCGTAAAAATTGCCCACTACAACGGATTGGATTACTATGCAGCCGTGTTGCTTGACGACAGGATGGTGGGTTATGGAATGTTGCGGGGATGGGATGAAGGTTATGAGATTCCTTCTCTTGGGCTTGTGATCAGTGCCTCTTTTCGCGGACTGGGTCTGGGACACTTGATGATGAATTATCTGCATACCGTAGTCCGCCTAAGGGGCGCGAAGACCATTATGCTGAAGGTATATAAGGAAAACGAGACTGCCGCCCGACTCTATCGTCAGATGGGTTATGTGTTGTCTGACTTGAATGAGCGGGAATGGAAGGGACTTTGTGAAATAGGAGCAGCGCACAGGGGCTGTGAATGTGATCGGAAGGGATGTAAATGATATTGACGGTAGTCAAACAGAAGATTCTCCGGGCGTTTATTCTCCTAGCGTTTGTATTTGGCTCACTTTATCTCATTAAGACAAGTGGTGAGCGCGGCTTGTTGTCTGTGATGTCAATCTTGTCGGGATGCATCACCCTTGCATGGATTATATTCTCCGGTAATAACTGGTGGATTTTGATGCCTGTCTCGGTGGCGTTCGGTGGCACTTTTTTGTATGAGTATAAATTCTATGTTCATGAAATTAGTTTGATCATTTGTATGATTGCCCTATTACCGGTGGTTGCTCTTCGACGGAAGGATCTTCCTCGTCGGGGTCCCCTTCCGTGGTCGTTTTATGGCCTGCTGGCGGTTTTTGTGATCAATTGTGCGACCAGTTGTTATATGTCTGAGTCACAGGAAGCGGCGAGTTTGGGCAGTATTGCGCGGGCTTTCCTGCAGGGGTTCTGGGCGGTCTTGTTTGGGGTTTTGTTCTATTGGTATGGATTGCTTAAACCTCGGCTTCTTTTGAGCCTTTTGTATGTGGCATTTCTCGCGCGTGCCGCTTTAGGGATAGTGGTCGCTATATTTGAGGATTTTTTTGTGATTCCCAAAGTGGGATTTGCGTTCATGAGCGCAACGGCTGGGGTGTTCGATTTCCGGGTGACTGGTATCCAGTTGGCTTTGATCGGATATGTTTTTGCCCAATTGGCAAAGCAGAACCTTTGGAAAATGATTAACTATGGGATCATGATTGTGGCTGTTTTATTGGTTGCTTTAGGCGGGGGGCGTGTGAGCGTCGGCATGATTTGCAGTGTCCCCTTGGTCTGGGGTTTGATTCAAAAGAGAATAGGCACATTGGCGGTGATCTGCGCCCTCGGGTTAAGCCTGATATTCATTCTCAACCAGTATCCCTCCATGCTGTATAAATTTCCGGACACAGCTCAAAGAGCTCTTTCTATGTTGGTTGCTGAAACCTCAACGAAATGGATGGATTGGCATACCTACAACCAGGCCAGTGATTATTGGCATAGCTATTTGTCGGAGTTGGGGTGGCAGCGGTGGACGCAAAACCCAATGACCCTTATTTTGGGCAATCGGGTGTCGTCATTCGATGAAACCTTCAATGCCTATTCGGTAACCCTCGAAATCAAGGCCGAAATCGCCGCCAGACTGGGCTCCTTCGAATCAGGGTTATGGACTGTTCTGGTGCTTGTAGGAGGGGCGGGGGCATTATTATATATTGGTATTTTTTATTTTCTTCTCCGGCAGCCGTTTGACCTGTTGAGAAAAGAAGGAATCAAAAGCCCGGCGCACGCTTTTGCGTTTCTGGCTATCATTCAATTATCGCTCTGGATTCTATTTTGTTGGATCGCAGGAGGCTTTCCGAGTTACGAACTCATGATGGCGATATTTGCCAAAGCAGCCTGCACCGATGAGAAGTCAATGACTGTTCCCCCGCAAACCGCTGAACTTTTTTCCGCGATATCAGGAAAAATCTGAGTTCTTTCAAGGGTGAAATTCATGAGGCGTGAGGTATTGGTCTTAGTGGAGTTAAGGAAACTTGGAGACGCCATTTTGAGCATTCCTTTTGTGAGGGGTGCCCAAGCGCGTTATGATGTCTATGTCCTATGTCATCCCGCTGCGGTTCCGGTGTTCGAGACCCAGTTACCCCTTGACCATATTTTGACATTGCTCCCGCCCTGGGTGGCTTTCAACTGTGGATCGGTTCGGGCATTTGGGCGGGCCGTCCACCAAGTGCGTTCACTTCATCCGACCGTGGTGGTTTGTGGTTGGGCTGATGCGCGCGTCGAATGGCTAATGGCATTGACCGGGGCCCCCCGGCGAGTGGGCTTTCCGATGACGTCCCGCAATTACTATGCGTGCCAAGTCCCTTGGCGACGCCGGCATCTCCTTCATGGACAATGGTTAAGCCGGGCTGGGCGGATTTTGACAGGCCGTGAATTATTAACTGATCCTCTATCCCGGTCCAGAGATTCCCAGTCGCATGTGGTGGATTGGATCCAAGTGGGGGTGGCCTTAGGCGTGGTCCCGGATGTCTCATTACCATGGATTGATGCCCTGAAAGAACCTCTTGATTCTGAGCTTAAGGCGGTATTGTCGCGATGTTGTGCGGCAAAGAGACCACTATGGATTGTGCATCCTGGAGCAGGTTCGCCGGTGAAGCAATGGGCGAAAGACCGTTTTGAAAAACTGATTGAATCGTTCTTTATTCCTGGAGGGATTTCGGTCGTGGTCATTCAACCGCCCGGGGAGCGGCCGCTAGAGGTGTCCGGTTCAGGTATTATGCCTTTCAGGACTTCATCACTGGAAAGCCTGATGATCCTGACCAGTATGGCAGATGCGGTGCTGTGCAATGATTCAGCGATTTCGCATCTCGCGGCGGCGATGGGGAAACGGGTTGTGGCGATTTTCGGCCCTTCTGATCCTTGCTTGTTTGCGCCGTTTGGGAATGAGTGCAATGTTGTTATTAAAGGGGCATGTGTGTGGCGTCCCTGCATGGATCGGTGCTTGAGACCATCTCCGGTGTGCATGGAGTCGATTCGATTGGAAGATGTAATGGACAAAGTCCAGCAAGTTCATCAAGCGTTACAGCAGGCGAACTGTGAATGAGTCAGTGAGGTAATATGGGAAAACCCTTACGCATAGCTTTTCTCGGATCTCGTGGTATTCCTGCCCGTTATAGTGGATTTGAAACATTTTATGAACAACTGGCGGTTCGTCTGGTTAAACGCGGGCATGATGTGACGGTGTATAACCGGAGTCATTTTCTGCCGGATGTACGGGGAGAGTATCAGGGGGTTCGGATTGTTTCACTGCCTTCCATTCAGACAAAACATTTGGACACCATTTCGCATTGCTTCCTTTCCACCTTGCATGCGCTGGTAAAGCGGTATGATATCGCCTACTACTGCATCGTGGGAAATAGTCCCCTCGTCTGGATGCCGCGAGTGGTTGGGACAAAGGTTCTTTTGAATGTGGATGGGGAGGATTGGGCACGGGAAAAATGGTCGGGCTTTGCGCGCTGGTATCAGCGATGGTGTGAGAAGGTGGCGACTCGAACGGCGACAAGAATTATTTCTGATGCGCGGGTCATCCAGCGGAGATATCACGAAGTGTATGATACGGAGACCGTGTTTGTGCCTTACGGCGCAAATCTATTGAGACAAGAAACGACTGTAGCACTCGCTCAATGGGGGTTGATTCCCCGCAAATATATCCTTTATGTGGGCCGTTTTGTGCCGGAAAATGCCATCGATCTTTTGATTCGTGCCTTTAAAGGAGTGAGCACAGACATGAATTTGGTTCTCATTGGGGATGCCCCGCACAGTGAAGACTACAAAAAGGAGCTTTTTACTGCCGCTGCGAGTGATCCCAGAGTGGTTTTTACAGGTTACGCATTTGAACAGGTATATGCTCAATTAAGCAGTCATGCCTATCTCTATGTTCAGCCTTCGGCTATCAATGGAACCCGACCTGCGCTTCTGGATCAGCTCGGATTCGGGAATTGTGCATTGGTGAGGGACGCGCAGGTGAATATTGAGGTGATTGGCAATTGTGGCGCCCGATTTTCCAACGAGTATCCCGAAGTTTGTTTGCGGGATAGGCTTCAGGAGTTGATTGATGATCCGGTTAAGGTTGACCAGTTCCGCCAGATGGCCGCAACCCGGATTACGGACTACTACAATTGGGAATGGATTACAGATTTTTACGAGAATCTTTTCACGCGGATGATCGCCGGGCGCCCGGTGATTTCCTACGATGAATTTCTACAGAACAAATGAGATCCCCTTTTTTTAGTGATCCGGGTATGTGAATTGACGTAATTAATAATGATCACCACTGCGGAGGCACTCAGGATGGTTAGAAGGACATCCATGGGAAGCCGGAATCTGATGCGCGTGAAAAATATCGCGGAGACTGGGACACTGAGCAGGTACAGCCACGTAATGTATTTTTCCAGCAGGGTGAGTGGATGACGATAAGTCATGGCTAGACGCAGTATGGCCAGGCCTAGGAGCAGGCCATAACTGAACAGCATCAGAAACATTCGGAATTGTGATTGTTCCGTCTGAATGATCATGCGATTCTGAAAGTTGAAATAATTAATCACTTTCCCTGCATATCGCTTCAGAGTTATTAAAGGATGTGCTTTTATATAGATAATCGCTTGCTTGGTGTAATAGTCGTTTGCATCAACCTCGGGGAGTGACTGCGCGGACCGTTCATAGTGTGAGATGTCTGTTGTGGTCCCCGAATTCGGGGTGGTATTTTCGCTGTTCCCGAGGAGCAGGTTGATCCCGCTATTTGTTGAGAAGGGAATAAACCGGCCGAACACCAATGCATTGCGGGCTGTCCAAGGTGCTAATACAAGGCTGGCACCGCAGAGAAGCAGGAACGTTCTGGCCAGTTTATTTTTATGAAGCCGGCACAATGCCGTAAACCCGGCGGTAAATATAAGGGCAAATCCAAAACTGGGCACCATTAGCATCGTGAGGCTCATACCTGCGCCGGCGAAGAAATAGCAGCGCAATTTAGGGTCTTCACTAGAGAAAAGTAAAGCCAGTGACCCTAAAAATAGTGCAGTGGAAGGAATTTGAGGGTAAAACGTGCTCGCGGTGTAGATTAAAACCGGGTATGACATGACCAATAGCACTGCAATCCCGGCTTGCGTGCTACTGGATTTGCGAAGCAAAAGGTAGATCAGTCCCATGCATGCCAGAAGGGTACTGAGGTTTGCGATTCTTAATGCGGTAATTGAGGCGCCTAGTTTTATTCCGGCGGCCAAAAAGAGGGGATAGACGGGGGGGCGGAAGGCGGTGGGCGTGGAACCGTTCAATGTATAGTGCCCGGTGACGGCCAAATTGCGGGCAAGGTTGAGATATTCACCCTCGTCTGGGTAGCGTAGTGTTTCGCCCAACTTGACGGTGTAGACCAGTGTGGCTGCAAAAAAAATGCCGACCAATGTCAACAAAAGAAGGGATGATTTTTGCGTGAACTGGACCGGTCGGTTATTTAGCATGGATTGATTTTTATGAATGTGCAGGGTGTTGTCAATAGAATGAAGAAGGATTGCATGAAGGGGTCGTTTCAAATCTTAGAAATAGGACTTCTGACCGCCATCGCAGCATGTGTGATATTCCTGTTTGGTGTGGAGGGGAACAATGAGGAAGTCCTGAGTCAGGGCCGTTCGGCCCTAGGATGGATGATTGGCCGATGGGAATGGGCCGGATCAGATATGTCGCATGGCTGGCTTATTCCGCTGGTCAGTATCTATATGGTGTGGTGTAAGCGTAGCGAAATGCGGCAGGCTTCAAAGTATTTGAGTTGGGCTGGTTTTGGAATGGTGGGCTTGGCTCTATTGCTATATTTGGTCGGACTGCGGATACAACAGACTCGCTTTGTGTTGGTATCGCTTATTGGATTATTATGGGGGATTCCCTACTTCCTCTATGGCAGGCAGGTTGCCCGGGTATTGATGTTCCCCTGTGCCTATCTGGTGTTTTGCATTCCCATGACTTTTTTTGATTCTTTGACCTTCCCGCTCCGACTCATCAGTTCTTCGATTTCTGCAGGGTTACTCAATAGTCTGGGCATTTCTGTAACGCGTCTTGGAACGGCTATACACATTAATGCGGGGGGGGGATTTTCACTGGATGTAGCGCATCCCTGCAGTGGATTGCGGTATCTGTTAGCCATGGTTGCGTTGACGACGGCTTATGCCTATTTTACACAGAAGTCTTCCCTCAAGAGGGGGATATTGTCTTTGGCTGCCATCCCATTGGCCATGGTTGGAAATATTGCCCGAATTTCATTGATCGCTGTTGTTGGAGTCATATTTGGCGAAAAATTTGCAGTGGGATTTTATCATGATTATTCTGGTTATGTTGTGTTTGCTGTTGCCACTTTATTGATGCTGGGTCTCGGGTCGTTATTAGACCATTCCTGGTCAATACGCCGGTTGAAGCAAACGGAGATTCATAAAGATGACCCCTGATGGTGAGAGTTCTCGAAAACGGATGCGATCGCTGACATTAGGCGCTTTCCTGTTGTTGGTATTACTGAGTCTAACCTCCGGTCTGGCCTCCCGCATCCGTGTGGTCGACGTGGCCTCTTCCCGTGTTGCGGATGTTCGGCAGGAACTGCCTGAAATAGTTGGAAATTGGGAAGGCGAGAATATTTATTACTGTCAAAGAGAGCAGTGTGCGCGTTCGTTTTTGGCCAGCGAATTAAAAGATACCCACATCTGTCCCATCTGCGAGGGACAATTGGATACGGTCTCGTTGGGTGAGCGGACAATCCTGCCTCCAGACACGGTCATTTCCCGTCGACTTTATAAAGATGAAATAAACGAAAGCATCACGGTGACGATTGTAATATCCGGCAGCGAACAACGGAGTATTCACCGCCCGCAGCAGTGCCTTCCGGCGCAAGGTTATACTATTGAAGAGAGTGCCGTATTTGCTATTCCCTTGGCGGGGCGTCTTCCGTTGAAACTGACACTGATCCGGGCACGGATGAAGGCTGCGACGACAGTGAACCTGACTCCAAAATTATTGATGGCCTACTGGTTTGCAGGAGGAGGACATGAAACGCATGATCATTTCCAGCGGTTGATGTTCATGGCGTGGGATAACTTGATACATGGCATCAGGCCACGATGGGCGTATGTGTCGCTGCAAACTTCTTTGAAAACAGGAGACCAAGCTACAGAGCGTCGGTTGGAGGAGTTTGTGCGTCAACTTTATCCGCTCTTGAAGTCGGGTCCGCCTGTCGCTCAATAAGCCCCCTGGGCGAACAGCACCACCCTGATGGTGCGCAGGATGATTTTCAGGTCCAGCATGAAGTTCTGGTTGCGAAGATAGTAGTCGTCCAGAATGCACATGTTGTGAAAACTGATGTCGCTTCTTCCCGAGACCTGCCACAGGCACGTTAACCCCGGCAACCCGCTGTGCCGGCTGTAGTGCCACTCCTCGTAGTAGTTCTCAAAGTCCCGTTTCGGTAACGGACGGGGTCCCACTAGTGTCATTTCGCCCCTCACGACGTTGATCAGTTGTGGAAGCTCGTCCAGACTGAACCGCCGCAGGAAACGCCCGATCGGCGTAATCCGGGGGTCCCGCTTGATCTTGAACAGCCCTTCCCCGGATTCATTGAATTCCTCGATTTGCGACTGCAATTCCTCGGCGCGGTCATGCATGGTCCGGAATTTGTACATCCAGAAGGGACGCCGATTGATCCCTCTTCTTTCCTGCATGAAAAATACCGGGCCGCGGCTAGTCATTTTGATGATGGAGGCAATCAGGAGCATGAAAGGAAATATAAGGATCAAGGTGAGCGCCGCAATTAATTGCATGCTGATCTGGCGGAACAGTTGGCTCCATTTTCCATGGGGTGAGACGGCAAAATGAACCAGGGGCAACTCCATAAAGAAATCGGAGGCGATGCCCGCTTCGTTGATCAATATATTCAATTTATCAGAAAGCACTTTGACTTCCTGGCGCATACTTTCCCCCAATTCAAGGAGTTGCATGATTTGGGCCACGGTGAAATGTTTGTCGGCGCAAATGATCATATGACATCGATGGTGCTGCACCTGTGTTTTGATTTGCGAAAGCAGTTGATCCATAGGAAGTGAAGTCTCGCAGGGCAGGCGGGCTACAATGGTGAGTCCGGCGGGCTTGACCAATGTGATGTAGCGGTCAATATATTCAGCTTCCTGTCCTTGCCCTACTAGGAGGACCCGGGAGGTGGCCAGCGGGGATCGGTTCAGAAGTGTCAAGATGGTCGCCCGGCACACAATTGTGAACACGACGTTCAAGGCGAGAAGGCTTGCGAAGACACTCCGGGGATGGAACTCATTGCGGGTGAGGTAGAAATACCCGTAGAACAGGCTTAAGGCCAGGATATTGGCCACAATAATGGATAAGGCTTCATCGTGACGGCGGATAAATCGCCGGCGGGCATAAAGATTCGTGTAACCATACAGGAAAAGCAGGGTTCCACTTAAAAAGAAAAGAATCCGCGGGGCATTATAAAGGTAGAATTGTTCGATGGTGTTACCGACAGCGGCTGTCTCCCGAAGGCCGAAAGTAATATTAATCCAGGTGAAAAATTCTTGACCGGATTGACTGTAGAATCTGATGAATAACGTAACAAAATAGGCTGCGGCCAAGGCAAATAAGTCACTGATCAGGAGGGGGGGGGCTGATCTTAAAAACCGTTCCCGCCAGAAAAGATTGTGTGTGTAGGAGGTCTTCATTGGGGATCGCTCGTCGCGGAAGGGTTCGCTTTGCGATAGGGCGGGGTATGGCGTGCAATGGCAACGGCCAAGCCTGTCAGAATGCCCAATAGCCAGGTTGTTCCCGGGATCTGAAGATTGAAATCCCCGAAGGAATGGACGGCCATGGCGAGAGCCGCCAGCAGGAGGCCGGGCAATATCCATGCCAGCCTGGAATAATAAGAAGAGGAAACCTCGTGAGCCATGTTGTGAGCCCATCGTCTCCACCGCCGGTAAACAAGCCAGATCGTTGTGCCTAAGGCGGTCAGAAACAGGCTCAAGCCTGCCACGCCATATTCCTCCAGCAGTTGCGCCCAGTCATCATGCGCTTCAAATGAGTGATAGTCGTTATTGAGGTGAGTCGGCCAGATCCCCTTTTCCCGGTCCCCATCCGGCGAGGCAGCAAAATGAGGCCAGAGGTTTTGATGCATTCCGGGGCCAACTCCGAACCAGGGAGCGGACTGCCAGGCTCGCAGGGCGGCGGCAGACATCTGATAGCGGTCCGAATGCTGGAGTTGACTCCAGGGATATTCCTTAAACCGCTTGATGTAATTTCCCCCGAAGACCGTAAAGGCAATGATTCCCGCCGCCAGCAATAATAGTCCGCCCACTCTCCCAAACCGCCGGGCACGCCTGCTCCACGACAGGGTGCAAAGCCAGAGTGCGGCAAGAATGATTAGCCCGGCCACGATGCCCCCTCCGCGTGAACGGCTGAAGAGTATGCCCCCAAGTGCAAGGACTGTCAGGCCCGCTCCGGCAAGCTTCTGAAGGGGGGCGGTTGATTTCACCAAGGCCACCGCCAGCCCCATGGCAAGAGCGATCTCCATTAATCCGGAAAAATGATCAGGACAGAAATAGGTGCCGGTGGCGCGATGGTACCCCTCTTGATATTGGGGAAAACCCGCGAGCCACAATACGTGTGAATTTCCGGTCAGTAGATGATTGGCGATCCCATATAATCCCAACACCGCCAGATTAACCACCACGATTACAATGAGCTGTTTTTGTCGTATCTCAACAAGTCCTACGGCGGCCATTAAACCCAGTAGACAGGGGGTGAGGTGCAGCAGGAAACTCCGCTCTGCATCCATGGGCACATCAGCTTGAATGGCGCGGATCAGGGCATAAATGAGAAAGGGGAACCAGGCGATGATCAGGGTGTAGGCGATGGTGGAAAAATTCAACCGTGCGGTTCCGAGTCTCGCGGAACAGATCAGCCTCACGGCAAAACAGGCCGTGGCCAATAAGATCAGGGTCACAAAGGGCCAGAACCACCAGTTTTCCCAGGCCCCAAACATCCAGGTGGACCCTATGGCGACCAAGGCCAGTAGTCCGAACAAAATCTCCCCTATGATGGTATCCCAGCGCTGCATAAGATAGTGGGCTAGGAAGTTATGCCGGAGTCCGGATTCAGGCAAGCTTAGAAAATAAATTTATTATTTACATATATGGATGTAATGATATGTTGTTGTCATGAAAACCAATGAAGTCTGCATTTCTGAGTTATCAATGGACCTTTTGGAGAGAATGGCGGGAGCACTTAAAATCCTGGCGCATCCCTGTCGGCTTAAATTGATTGAGGTGCTCCAAAGGGAGGGGGATTTGCCGGTACATACCATTATGGAACGTCTGCAGATGCCGCAAGCGACCATTTCTCAACACCTGAACCAGATGCGGCGGGGTGGGTTGGTCCAGGCGGTTCGGAAAGGCAAGGAAGTGTGGTACGAAATAGCCGATCCCAGCGCCCTGACGATATTGGATTGTATCCGGAGGAAGCAGGGGGGGCAGTGAGCAGTGGGCAGTGAGCAGTGG
>Ga0073936_10004965_pt1 | contig 18140 bp, 21 predicted proteins | sample AliMusrvi5mmetaG_FD_87041 | JGI IMG/M metagenome (GOLD analysis project Ga0073936, IMG submission 87041) | Freshwater lake bacterial and archeal communities from Alinen Mustajarvi, Finland, to study Microbial Dark Matter (Phase II) - Alinen... | ecosystem: Environmental > Aquatic > Freshwater >... | reverse complement strand
GCGTCTCGACGTAGCGGTCCTCGTCGGTCGCGTCGCGCAGCGTGTTGCACAGCAGCATGCCGTATCCGCGCTCCTTGGCTTCCTTCTCGATGCCGACGACGATCTGCGCATAGAAGGGGTTGGCGATCGTGGGCACGATTACGCCGATCTCGTGCGTGTCGTTGGTCTTGAGCATGCGTCCGATCGCGTTGGCCGTGTAGTTGAGCTCGGCGGCGGCCTCGACGATGCGGCGGCGCATGGCCTCGCTGACCGGGTACGAGCTGCCGCTCAGCACGCGGGACACCGTGGCGGGCGAGGACTCCGCCCTGCGCGCGACGTCGTGGATGTTCGCCTTGCGGGGATGTTCGACGGATTCGGACATGGCTCCACCCCTTCCGTGTCGTCGTGGGGTTAGAAAACGATTTCTACGATAGCAAAGGGCCAGCTTCCTTTCAAGGCTCGTTTTTTCCACGGCGGTCGTGCCGATCCGCGAGCACGCGCGGTGCTAGTCGGTCCAGGCGTCCCAGACGTCGGGCCGGAATCCCACGGTCGCCTTCTTGCCGTTGCGCACGATCGGCGCCCGGTAGAGCTCCGGATTCCTGAAGAGCGTCTCCTCGGCGACGGAGCTGTTGCCGAAGTAGCGCATGTTCAGGCGCTCGTAAGCCTTCGACTCCTTGTCGATCAGCTCCACGAGCCCGACGGCGGCCTTGACGCTGGCGAATTCGCCCTTGCTGAGGCCCTTCTCGACCAGGTCCACCGACTGGAAGGCCACCCGGCGCTCCTTGAAGTACCGCTCGGCCTTCTGCGTGTCGAAGCTCTTGCGCTTGCCGAAGATCTGGATGTTCATGCGTCGCTCTCCTCTCCGGCCGCCCCGAGCGCGGCGCGATACCGTTCGACCAGGGCTTCGAAGGGCCACCGTCCGCGGTTCGCGGCGCTGGTGGACGGCAGTCGCCGCGCCGGCACGCCGGTCGACGGGAGGCAGAGACGGTCGTAGAGCCGGCCGGCCGTCTCGCCCGTTGCGAATACCGCAAAGATCGGCGCCTTGCGCAGCAGCCCGGCGACATCGTTCGGCACGGGCTCTCGGATGCTCGCGTCCGACGCCCCGTCGATCCGGCACGAGGCCAGCACATCCCACAGCGCGAGCCGGTGGCGTCGCAGGAAGTCGAGCTTCTCCTCCCGGGTCGCTGGCGCGTGCTCGCCGGCCGCCGCCGCGAGGACCGACCAGAAGCGGTTCTGCGGGTGGCCATAGTAGAACCCCGTCGCCCGCGAGCGCGGGGACGGCATCGTCCCGAGCAGCAGGACCCGGGATTCCCCGTCGAAGACGGGCGGCAGGGGGTGTTCGACGCGCGCGGCCATGGACACCATGATACCCCGGCCGATTCCGCGGCGGCAAGGCGGGTGGGGTGCGAACCGGCTGGTCCAGGACCTCGCGGTGCTGCTCCGCAGGAACGACGCCGCGGCGCTTCCGCTGACCCGCAAGGTCGACGGCGCGCTTTCCCTATTGTTCCGTGATATTGGAGGTATAGGAAATGATGAAGGACGACACCGCTTCATCCGCATTGATCGTCGATGATAGCCCGGAAAGCATCGATCTTCTGATTGGAACGATTCCGGATATCTATCGTTTCCGTTTCGCGTTCGATGGCGTTCGGGCGCTCGAGATGCTGGCCGCTCCGTCCGCCGAACCGCTCGACCTGATCCTCCTCGACGTCGTCATGCCCGGGATGGACGGCTTCAAGACCTGCATGCGGATCAAGCAGGTCCCCCGCCTGGGCGAGATTCCCGTGATCTTCCTCGGCACCCGCTCCGATGTCGACTTCAAGATCCGCGCCTTCGAGGGCGGCGTCGCGGACTACGTCGAGAAGCCCTTCCACGCTGCGGGGCTGCGTGCCCGCGTCCGCACCCCACTGAGTCTGCGCCAGAATCTTCTCGAGCACGAATGCCATACCCGCCACCTCGAGAGGCTCGTGCGCGAGTGCAGCGCCCGCGTCCTCGAGACCCAGAACGGGACGATCTTCACCCTGGCGCACCTCGTCGACGAATGCGTCGACACCACCTTCCGGGCCTGCGTGCTGCACGACACCGGCAAGGTGTTTATCCCCGACCGCATCCTCCAGGAAATCGTGGAGCGCCACCCGGGCAACGGCTTCATCGAGATGGGCGTGGACATCGCCTACTGCCACCACGAACGATGGGACGGCACGAGCTTTCCGCGCGGTATCTCCGGCGACCGGATCCCGCTCATCGCCCAGATCGTCGGCGTCGTCGACGCCTTCTCGCCTACCGGCCGCGCACGCCGTATCGGAGGGCCTTCTTCGGGCAATGGTCGACGCACTCGCCGCACAGGATGCAGTCCGAGACCCGGACCGCGCCCCTCTTGTGCAGCGAGGAGACGGGCAGGCTCATCGGACACCTGCGGTCGCAGGATCCGCAATCGGTGCACTTCCCCGGCTCCGACACGATCCGCAGCTGCGGGATCCCGAGCCAGCGTCCCGCGACGTATCCGACCGCCATGAACGGCGACATCCAGCATATTGCATGGCAGGCGCCGCGCCTCCCGACCGCGAGCGTCAACACGACGAAGACCGCCAGGACGAGATAGTACGTGATGTATTTCACCGGCTCATCCACGGACACGAGGTTCTCGGTCAGGCGAAGCGGGTCGAAGCCCTTCACGCCGCCGGCCATCAAGAACCCGAGCGCCACGAAGGCGCCCCAGACGCCGAAGATCGAGTACCGCAGCACCGCGAGGGGCTTCCGCTTCACCGGCCGGTCGTTGACGGCGCGCCCGTATTCCGCGAGTCCGCCCATCGGGCACGCCCAGGCGCACCAGGCCCGTCCGAAGAAGACCGCGCCGACCGCCAACGCGACGAACAGCAGCAGCGAACCCGACGCCACGCCCGCCATCGCCCCGTCGATCGACACGTAGGGCGAGAAGAAGTTCAGGGTCACCGGGAACAGGAGCAGGGAGACGAGCAGAAGGATCCTCCGGGTCTTCTGACGCATCGGGCTACCGTCCTTCCCATTCCGCGAACGTGCCGCGGCACCACGCGAGATACGCGTCGTAGGACTTCTGCCCGAAATCGATCACGCGCAGGACGTCGCGGTGGTCTCCCCGCTCGTCGGGAATCCGCTCCAGCTCCTCCTGGTAGCGGTCCAGGGTCGCGCGCTCGGTCGCGTAGTGCGCCTCGAACTCCCGGAGACTCGCCTGAAGCGCCTTCCGGTCCCCCTGCCCCGCGAAATACATCTTCAGCAGGATCTCGAACCGGACGGATTCGCGCTCCGCGGGCCGATCGAGCCATCGGCGGAGTGCCTCGCGACCCGCCGGCGCGATGCGGTAGGCGATCCGGTCCCTGCGCCCGGCGGTCGAAGGCGTCGGAACCGGCTCCTCCGGTCGGAGTGCGGCGTCGTCGTCGATCTCGACGAGTCCCTCCCGGAGCAGCGCCTTGAGCTCCGGGTAGAGCTGCCCGTAGCTTTCGCTCCAGAAGAACCGGAACCGGGCGTCGACGAGCTTCTTGACCATGTAACCGGACATGGGGCGCTCGGACAGCAGTCCGAGGATCACGTATCGGGTCTTGCCTTCGCGCACGGGGTTCGCCTCCTCACGGTATATCTAATAGATATACTAGGAGGATACGACGCTACGCGCGCCCTGTCAAACGACCATGGCGAAAGGAGCTTGAAATGGGCTTTTCTGGCAATCCGAGCGGATTCGGGCCGTCTGGGGGGTGTCAGGGCCATCGGGGACGGATCCGGCCGCGTCAGATTCCGTGGAACGTCTCCGCCTGCGCTTCCGCGTCCCCCGGCGTATGGCGGAGGAGCAGGAACGCCAAGGCCATCCAGGCAATCAGCAGCACATGCATCGTGTCGTTCGCGCTGAACCGGATCCCGAACCGGGAGTAGAGCTCCTCGGGGATTCCGGAGTAGAGCACGGCGAAGTAGCCGAGATTCACGGCGAGAAAGCCGAGCCAGAGACCCGCGAATACTCCGCCGGTGCGGTCTTTGCGCCGGCGGCGACTCGCCGCGCTGAACGCGATCATCAGCAGGAAGTTCGCGGCGTGCATCGCCATGAATCCCTCGTAATGGATAAGCGCCCCGCGCCCCAGAACTCACGGCTGGCCTGTCCCCGCTTCGTCCGCAGGAAGCGGACGCCGAACGCGACTGTCGCAATCCCGAGCAGGTCGACGAGGACCGTGGAACTCGGCTGGATCAGGACGACGGTCGCACCGTAGACGAAGAAGACGATGTGCGGCATGGAAGACAGGAACGCGGCCGGTGTCTGGACCGGCGAAGCGAGCAGACCGTCGATGCGGCCCAGCCCGAGGACGAGCGCGATCGCGGCCCCATCGGGAGGAGGATCGCCGCTTTCCTCACCGCCCGCCCGCAGCGCCAGAGTTCCGCTGTTGCGCCATCACGCAGTCGATCGCCAGTACGACGGACAGCGCGAGGATCTCGTCCGTGCGCTCCGCGATGTCGAGCTGGTAGCTGTCGCCCCAGGTGAACCACTCCTTGCGGATCGAGACGACATCCGAACCGTTCTCCCGGATCACGTAGTCGTGACCGAAGAAGTCTCCTTCCGTTTCCCAGCCCGGCCCCTGGATCGAATACGCCGGCTTGAAGAAGGTGAATTCCTTGACGATTTCCGCCACCTGCGCGCCGTTGCGGAAGACGAAAAAGCGAGGCAGGAACGAGAAGACCTTCTGCTGGATGAAGGCGACCTCGTTGCCGAAGGAATCGAGCACATGCAGCTTCTTGCCCCAGGAGAAGACTTCTCCCTGCACGGTATAGCGGTCGTTCCCCGCATCGTCCTTGATCGTGAAATGGTCGCCCCAGGAAAAGACCTTCTGCTTCATCCAGAGTCTCATCGGTTCTCCTTCCGTGTCGCCGCACGCATCGGGCGCCGGCCCGCCGACCGCGGCATCCGGCAGCGCCGCCTTCCGGGCGGCTTAATCCCTGCCTCGACTATACCTCAATCCGGTCACGGACGGTGGAGGCGGGCGACGAAAAGGGACGTCCGTTTCCGGACGTCCCTCGTGGCGGAGAAGGAGGGATTCGAACCCTCGCTGGAGTTGCCCCCACTAACGGTTTAGCAAACCGTCCCCTTCGACCGGCTTGGGTACTTCTCCATAAGCCGCTTGGCGGAGAGAGTGAGATTCGAACTCACGGTAGACTCTCATCTACGCCGGTTTTCAAGACCGGTGCCATAAACCAGCTCGACCATCTCTCCATCTGGTGAGCGCCTACGGCGCTTGAGTATTGTACAACGGCCTTTCTCGCACTGTCAAACCTCGATCCGGTCTCGGTTCGATCTCGGTTCGATGCCGGTCCGGACCTGCTTCAGCGCGGTTTCGTCAGCAGGTCGATCAGTCTTTCGAGGTCGTCGAGCGAGTAGTATTCGATGACGATCGACCCCTTCTTGTTGCGGTCGTTCAGGTGGACCTTGGTCCCGAGACTGCTGGCGATGCGGCCCTCGACCTCGTGCAGGCTGCTCTCGTAGGCGGCGTCCCCCTTCTTCCGGGCTTTCTTCACCGCTTCGAAGTTCTTCACCAGGCGTTCGGTCTCGCGGACGCTCAGATTCCGCTGGATCACGAGTAGCGCGGCCTTCTTCTGCGTGTCCGCGTGCGTCAGCGATAGCAGCGCGCGCGCATGGCCGGCCGACAGTTCCTCGGTCTCCACGAACATGCGGACTTCTTCGGACAGGTTCAGCAGGCGGAGGGAGTTCGCGATGGCAGGACGACTGCGTCCGACGGTCCCCGCGAGCTTTTCCTGGGTCAGGCCATGTTCCTTGATGAGCTTGTCGAAGGCCTGCGCCTCTTCGATCGGGTTCAGGTCCTGGCGCTGGATGTTCTCGATCAGGGCGTACTCCAGTACCTCGAGGTCGGTCAGCTCCCGGACGATCGCGGGAATCGCCGTAAGGCCCGCCAGTCGCGCAGCCCGCCAGCGGCGCTCGCCGGCGACGATGCGGTACGCCGAACCTTCCTTGCGCACGATGACGGGCTGGATGACGCCGTTCGAGCGGATCGACTCGGCCAGCTCTTCGAGCTTTTCCTTGTCGAAGATCCGACGGGGTTGGTCGCTGTTCGGCTGGATCTCGTTGATGCGGAGGTCGACGACCGAACCCCTCATGGCTTCCGTCATCGCCTCGTCGGGCAGCAGGGCGCCCAGACCCTTCCCCAGTCCCTTCGACATCGGGTTCACCTCTTCCTTGCGCCCGACCGGCCCAGCACTTCGCGGGCCAGCGAGGCGTAGCATTCCGCGCCCTTGGACTTCGGGTCGTACTCCCCGATGGACTTGCCGTGGCTCGGCGCTTCACTCAGCCGCACGTTGCGCGGAATCATCGTGCGGAACATCTTGTCCCCGAAATGCTTCTTCACTTCGGTTGCGACCTGCCCCGACAGTTGCGTGCGGCTGTCGAACATCGTGATGACCACGCCGAAGACCTCGAGCTCCTGATTCAAATGGCGGCGCACGATCGAAATCGTCTCCATGAGCTGGGTCAGGCCTTCCAGCGCGTAGTACTCGCTCTGGATGGGCACGATGACGCCGTCGGCCGCCGTCAGCGCGTTCACGGTCAACAGGCCGAGGGATGGCGGGCAATCGAGCAGGATGTAGTCGTAATCGTTCCGGACTCCTGCCAGCGCCCGCTTCAGGCAGTTCTCGCGCGCCATCACGCCGACGAGTTCCACTTCCGCACCGGCCAGCTGGATGTTCGAAGGGCAGATCGAATAGTTTCGGCGACCCGTCGGCCGAATGATCTCCTGGATTGGTTCCTCATTGATGAGCGCATCGTAAGTCGTCTTCTCTAATGCGCGCTTGTCGAAGCCCAAGCCGCTTGTCGCATTTCCCTGCGGGTCCACGTCGACGAGCAGCACCTTCTTGCCCTTGACGGCCAATCCGGCTCCGAGGTTCACGGTCGTCGTGGTCTTTCCGACCCCGCCCTTCTGGTTGACGATCGCGAGGATTTCCGCCATGAACCGCTCCCTTCCGCTCGACCCCTGTGGACCGGGCGCCGGCATCGAATACACGCCTGCATTGTAGCATAGGCCCTGCGTTCTGCGCATCCCAAAGGCGGTTGTTTCACGTGGAACATCCGCGATTTCCGGACGATTCCGCGACAATTCCAATCTGTTTTCACATTGTCGTATTGTCATGATATGCGGAATGCAAAAAAACGAAATGAAGGGCTTCTTGATCGTATTTCGGATTTCTCGTGACATGAAGAACAGGGATGTTCCACGTGAAACATCCCCGTTCTTGAAACTGTTGGAAAGCCCGATCCGTCTAGATATCGAGGTTCGTCGCGTACTTGGCGTGGGTCTGGATGAAGTCCTTGCGGGGCTCTACCTTGTCGCCCATCAGCAGGGTAATCGTCTCGTCGGCGGACTGCGCGTCCATCAGACCGACCTTCATGAGCTTGCGGGTCTCCGGGTTCATGGTCGTTTCCCAGAGCTGTTCCGCGCTCATCTCGCCGAGACCCTTGTAGCGCTGGAGTTTGGGCTCCTTCCACCCGGTTCTCTGCTTGATCTCCTCCACGCCCGCGTCGTCGTAGGCGTAGAAGCCCTGGTTCCCTTCATAAACGCGATAGAGCGGCGGGCAGGCGATATAGCAGAATCCGCCTTCGACGAGCGGCTTCATGTAGCGGTAGAAGAACGTGAGAAGCAAGGTGCGGATATGCGAGCCGTCGACATCGGCGTCGGCCATCAGGATCACCTTGTGGTAACGCAACTTCTCGACATCGAACTCGCTATTGCCGATGCCACTTCCGAGGGCCATGATGACGGGCTGCAGCTTCTCGTTGTCGTAGACCTTGTCGATGCGGGAGCGCTCGACGTTCAGCATCTTGCCCCAGAGAGGAAGAATCGCCTGGTACTTGCGCTCCCTGCCCTGCTTGGCGGAGCCGCCGGCCGAGTCGCCTTCGACGATGAAGATCTCGCACAGGGACGGGTCCTTCTCCTGGCAATCCGCCAGCTTGCCCGGCAGGGTCGTGGATTCGAGGACGTTCTTGCGGCGCGTCATTTCGCGGGCCTTGCGCGCGGCCTCGCGGGCGCGGGAGGCGGACAGGCACTTTTCGAGCATCGCGCGGGCGATCGAGGGATTCTCCTCGAGATACGACATCAACTTGTCGTTGACCACGTTCTCGACGAGCGTGCGGATCTCGGGATTCCCTAGTTTGGACTTCGTCTGTCCCTCGAACTGCGGCTCGGGCAGCTTGACGCTGATGACGGCCGCCAGGCCCTCCCGAACGTCGTCGCCCTGGAGATTCTTGTCGGCGTCCTTGAGCAGGTTGAACTTGCGCGAATAGTCGTTCACGACCTTCGTCAGCGAGCTGCGGAAGCCGGTAAGATGCGCCCCGCCTTCCGGCGTCGCTATGTTGTTCGCATAGGAATAGACGCTTTCGGCGTAGCCGTCGTTGTATTGCAGGGCGATTTCGATGAAGTTCTTGTCCGCGCGCCCGGAAAGGTAGATCGGCAGTTTGTGCAGGACGTCCTTGTTGACGTTCAGGTACTCGACGAAGGAGATGATGCCGCCGGCATAGTGGAGCTTCTTGTCGATCGGCGGATCGTTGCGCTTGTCCCGGAGGTGGATCGTGATCTCCTTGTTCTGGAAAGCCATCTCGCGATAGCGGGACAACATCATGTCGAAGTCGAAGACGATGCTCGGGAAGATCTGGCGGTCGGGCAGGAACGTGGTGCGTGTGCCGGTCTCGGTCGCCGTTCCGACGACTTCGAGCGGTGTGACCGTGATGCCCCGTTCGTAGCGCTGACGGTAGACGTGCCCGTCGCGCTTGACCTCGACGACGAGATACTCCGAAAGGGCGGTCACGACCGACGCGCCGACGCCGTGCAGGCCGCCGGACACGCTATATGCCCCGCCGCCGAACTTGCCGCCGGCGTGGAGGATCGTATGGACGACCTCGACCGTCGGCTTGCCGGTCTTCTCGTTGATGCCGACCGGGATGCCGCTGCCGTTGTCCTCGACCGTGACGGAACCGTCGGCGTTGACGCACACGTCGATCTTGTCGCAGCGCCCCGCGAGAGCCTCGTCGACGGAATTCGCCACGATTTCATAGACCAGATGGTGCAGTCCGCGCATCGTCGTATCGCCGATGTACATGCCGGGACGCTTGCGGACGGCCTCCATGCCTTCGAGGACCTGGATGTCGCTCTCATCGTACGAGGAGGCGTTCGAGGTGTCGAATAGCTCGGTCTCGACCTCGGTGTCTTCCTTCGATTCCTCGAAATCGATCCGGGCCAGCGCGGAAGGGTCGGCGGCAAGGTTCTGGAGGCCGTCGCTCTCCTCCTCCTGGTTCTTGTAGGACTTGTCTTTGTCTTCCATCGGATTCATCGTTCCTGCTCCTCGTCCTCGGCTCCCTGGAGAGCCGGATGTGAATGGATCCTCCTGCGGATCGTGGCCGCGGCGACGGGCGTCAGATACACCCGGTCCAACGTCACGACGAAAGTGCGCGGTATGTCGGCGGAAAGCACGTCCAGCCGGCCATCCCGTTCGGCACGGGAAAGAAAGTCGCGCGTATCGACGGACCCGACGGTCGTGGAATCGAGGTCGAAGACCCCGACGAGAAAGCGTTCGGGAATGGAGCACTCCCCACCGATATGGACGTACATGAGGCCTTCTCCCTTCCCGACGGAGACCGAGTGGACCCGCGGAATCGACCGCACCTCGATTATAGCAGACCTGCCGGGTCCTCCGCGACCTGGCCCCGCTCCACGTGGAAGTAGTGCATGCCCTTCTGGCGTGCTGCGAGTTCCTCCATATCGCCTCCGACGTGGGCCGCATCGGTGCAGGTCACGAAGACCTGGGCGGATCCCATTCCTTCGACGAGGGCGTTGCGTCGGCGCGCGTCGAGCTCCGACATGACGTCGTCCAGCAGCAGGACCGGCGGTTCCCCGGTCTCCTCTTCCAGGACCTGGAGTTCGGCCAACTTCAGGGCAAGGACCGCGGACCGCTGCTGTCCCTGGGATGCGAACGGGCGAAGTCCCTCGCCGTCGAGTCCCAGGTCGAGGTCGTCGCGATGCGGCCCCTGCGAGGTCTGGCCCTTCTCGGCGTCGTCTCGCGCGCTCTGGCGCAGGCGCTGCCGGAACTTCCCGACGATGTCGTGAAGCGTGTCCCCTTCCTTGACGCCGGCAACGGTGCGGTACCGGATCACGAGGCGCTCCGTGTCGGACGAGATGCGGGCATGTTCGCGGGAGGCGATCTCGGCCACGCGCGCCGACACGGCGAGGCGGGCGTGGATCAGTCGGGCGCCGGCGGCGGCCATCGTCTCGTCCCAGATCTCGAGTTCCGGGTCGCCACCGGCGTCCGCCCGCGTCTCGCGGATCCGCTTGAGCAGAGCGTTGCGCTGCGACAACGCACGCGTATAGGTCTGGAGGTCATTGAAGTAGGCCGGGCGGATCTGCGAAAGGAGCAGGTCGAGATAGCGTCGGCGGGAGGCCGGCCCCTCCTTGACGAGCATGAGGTCCTCGGGCGCGAAGATCACGGCGTGGAAGAGCCCCATCATGTCGGCGACGCGCGGAAGGCGCATGCCGTTGTGCATCACGGTGCGCAGCGCACGGGCGCGCTCGGGAATCTTCGCGTCGGCATCCTGGAAGGAAACGACGAGCTCCTCGTCCTGTGTCTGATTCGCGAATGTGAGTTTTATGGAATAGAAATCATCGGAATGGCGGATGATGTCGGCATCGCGCGACGTGCGGTGAGACCGGGCACAAGCACACATATAGATGGATTCCAGGATGTTCGTCTTCCCCTGGGCGTTGTCGCCGTAGAAGACGTTGACCCCTGGATATACGCGAATGTCGAGATTTCCATAATTTCGGAAACCGGTCAGTTCGATCCGCTGGACCTGCATCGAATCTCCGTCGGCTCGCCGTCGTCCCGGCCCGTCAGCGACGGAGCGGCAGCACGAGGTACGCGAAGGAGTCGCCTTCCACGGGACGCAGTACGCAAGGACCCATCCCGCCGTTGAAGGACACGACGATCTCCTCGTCGTCGACGGCGCGAAGCGCGTCCAGGAAGTAGCGGGGATTGAAGTCGATGTCGATCGGGCTGCCCGACATGTCGACGTTGATCTCCTCGCGCAGCGCGCCGATGTCGGTGTTCGCGGAGACTACGAGCACGTCGTCGCCGCCCATCGACAGGCGGACCGGGAACCGGCGGTCCTCGCTCGTGATCACGAGGGAGGCGCGCTCCATCGCCTGCATCATCACCTGCGGCGAGATCCGGACGGAAGTCTCCGCGGTCTGGGGAATGATGCTGCGATAGTTCATATAGTCGCCTTGGATCAGGCGGGAGACGAGTTTGATCGTGCCGGTGTCGAAGAGAATGTGGTTCTGGGACGGGTATATGTCGACCGGTTCGTCGGAGTTGCCGAGAATGCGTCCGACTTCACCGAGCGCGCGTCCCGGGACGATGAACTTCAGGGCGGGAAGGTCCTTTCCGATCGCGCGGCGGCGAAGCGCCAGGCGGAACCCGTCGATCGAGACGATCTCGAGGTTGGTGCCGTCGCAGACGACGTAGCTGCCGTTGAGGATCGGGCGGCTCTCGTCGGTGCTGACCGCGAAAAGCGTCTGCCGGATCATGTCCTTCAGCGCCTTCTGCGGAATCGAGGCCTTCGCGGAATTCTCGACGACCGGCAGGCGCGGATATCCCTCTGCCGGGATTCCCTTGATCGAGAACTTGGTCGTCCCGCTTTCGATCGCGATCGCGTTGTTGGACTGCAGCTCGATCTCCACGATATCGTCGGGTAGCTTCTTGACGATATCGCCGAAGATCCTGGAATTGATCACGATGCTGCCGGGGTCCTGGACGTCGGCCTCGACGAAGCATTCGATGCCGGTTTCAAGATCGTAACCCGTCAGTTTCACGCGGTCCGTGACCTCGATCAGTATCCCGTCGAGAATCGGCAACGTGGAGCGGGTCGCGACGGCCTTCTGGACGGTGCCGATGGATTCGATCAAACGGTCCCTCGAACAAAGGATCTTCATGAGGTGCACCCCCTGCGCATGAAAGGTGGAAACCAGGACCTGAGGTCCTCTATTGAGGACATTCTATCACTTTTCTTATTATGGGGTGAGGACGAAGTGGACAATCCCGCAAAGCCGCACGGCGAGCCGTAGGGAAGCCTGTCCGGAAAGTGGAGCGTCTGTGGTCTGGAAGTGGACGGATTGGGGACAACGTCGGGGGCGGAACCGTCCACATTCCGTCCCCAGCCATTGCGTCCACTTATCCACAGGAAAAGGGGGAGAAAGGAAGCCTCGTCAGCCGCTAATCCGCTTGCGGATCTCGTCGATGTCGGCCTTCAGCCCGGCCTGGTCCGTGGCGAGGGCCTCCGTCACCTTGCTGCAGGCGTGCATCACGGTCGAATGGTCGCGGTTGCCGAACTCCTGACCGATCTGCGGGAAAGTCATGTCCAGCAGGGTCCGGCAGAGGAACATCGCGATCTGGCGCGGGTCGGAGACCTCCTTGCTGCGGCGGTTCGACCGGAGGTCCTCGATGCCGATCCCGTAATAGCGGGCGACGACGTCCATCACCACGGGACAGGTCACCTTGCGCAGCGTGGAGGGCTGGATGATGTCCTTCAGGGCTTCGCGGGCCACCTCGAGCGTGATCCCGCCGGCGAGCAGCGAGTACGCGAGGACGGTGGTGAACGCGCCTTCGAGTTCCCGGATGTTGGAGGCCACGTGGGAGGCGATGTAGTCGAGGACCTCTTCCGGGACATCGACGCCATGCGATTGCGCGCGCTTCTTGAGGATCGCGACGCGCGTCTCGTAGTCGGGAGGCTGGATATCGACGATCAGCCCGCTCGCGAAGCGCGTCTTCAGGCGCGACTCCAGCGAAGCGAGGCTCTGGGGCGGTTTGTCGCAGGTCAGGACGATGTGCTTCCCGTTCTCGTACAGGGCGTTGAAGGTGTGGAAGAACTCGATCTGCATCTGTTCCTTGCCTTCGATGAACTGGATGTCGTCGATCAGCAGGACGTCGATGCCGCGGTAGCGCGCGCGGAAATCCTCGTACCGGTTCTCCTTGATCGCGAAGATGAATTCGTTCACGAACTGCTCGCACTGGACGAACATCAGCTTGGTCCTGGGGTGAAGCGTGCGGATCCGGTTGCCGATCGCATGCATCAGGTGCGTCTTGCCGAGGCCGCTGCCGCCATACATGAAGAGCGGGTTGAAGTTCCGACCGCCCGGCTTGTCGGCGACGGCGACGCTGGCGGCGTGGGCGAAGCGGTTCCCGCTCCCGACGACGAAGCCCTCGAAGGTGTAGTTCGGGTTGAGCTGGGCGCGGCCGACCGGGACAGAGCGGAAGTCGCCGCTCTCTTCGGGCGGGTCCGACGGAGATCCTCGCGCGGCGACGCCGTTCGCGAGGGACTCGTGGCCCTGAAGGACGATCCGGACCTTGAAGTCACGGGAGGAAATGGACTTGAGCGTGTTCTGGATCAGCGGGACGTACTGGTCCGCGTAGGTCCTGTGGAAGTCGTTCGGAGCGACGAGGACGAACTCCCCGTTCTCGGCCGAGACGGGTTCCAAAGGGGAGATCCAGGTCTTGAGGCTGATGTCGGAGATCTCGTTCTCCAGAATGGAAAGGGAACGAGTCCAGAGGGCCTTGAGAGAGCCGGCGTCCATCGTTCCACCTCCATCCGGGCGTAGGGCAAAGCCCATCATAGCAGAAAGCTGAGGGCAGGAAAAGAGCGGTCGGACAGGAGGAATCCGACCGCTCCCGGGAGCTCTATGGTATACTTTTCCGGTGCGAGCCCCCCTATGGGCTCCACCGGCGACGAATCGCCGGTGGAGAAAAGGAGGAGGAAGAACTTGAAGAACTCTGCTCGCCGTCTATGGTTTCATCCTAGCAACCATTTGTATCCTGCCAATGGATGAACCGTGAACAAAGTGTGAATGCGACGGAGGGGGCGGATGAGACTGGAAGGCAGGTTGTTCCTCGGCAACCGGGCCCTCCGGGACGCAGTGGCCGAAGCGGGGGGCGAGGGCGCCGGAATCGCGAAGGACCTGGACACATGTCTCCGGATGCTGTGCCGGGACCTCGAGATCCCCACTCCGATCTGGCTGGGAAAGAACACGCGGGAATTCGCGAGGTTCCACCAGACGGTCTTCTTCGAAGGACAGTTCACGGACCGCGTGCCCTTCGACCGCTTCCAGATCCGCTGGCTCTAGGAGGAAACGCCCGATGATCGACCGAACGCACCGTCTCCAGTCCGTACCCTACACGATCGAGGACCTGAGGGATATCATGGCGTTCCTCCGCAGTCCGGAAGGGTGCGCCTGGGACCGGGACCAGTCGCACCTTTCCCTGCGCCGCCATGCGGTCGAGGAAGCCTATGAGGTGGTCGACGCCGTCGAATCGGGCAGACCGGAGCGCCTCCGAGACGAACTCGGCGACCTCCTGATGCAGGTCGTCTTCCACGCCCGGATCGCCGAGGAGAACCGCGAATTCGACTTCGGAGGCGTCGTCGACGGCATCTGCCGCAAGCTCGTGTCGCGACACACGCACGTCTTCGGTGTCGACCTGGCGGATTCCCCCGAAGCCGTCGTCGACAACTGGGAGAAGAACAAGAAAATGGAGAAGGGCCTGACGGACCAGGCGTCCGTCATGGAGGACGTGCCCCGCACGCTGCCCGCGCTGATGCGCAGTGAAAAGGTGCAGTCCAAGGCCCGTCGGGTCGGTTTCGACTGGACCGATGTCGCCGACGTGGAAGCCAAGGTGCTCGAGGAATTCGAGGAGATCAAGGACGCCCGTCTTCACCGGGACGCCGCCGCGGTCGCCTCTGAAATCGGGGACCTGCTCTTCGCCGTGGTCAATTACGCGCGCTTCCTCGACGTGCAGCCCGAGATGGCCCTGAACGAGGCGACCGACCGCTTCACCCGCCGCTTCCGCCACGTCGAGACTTCCGCCGCCAACAGTGGGAGGCAGCTCGTTCAGATGACCCTCGCGGAGATGGACGTACTCTGGGCCCAGGCCAAGCAGGTCGAACGGGAGAAGGGGCTGTAGCCGTGCGCGTCGACAAGTTCCTGAAGGTCTCCCGCCTGATCAAGCGCCGCACCGTGGCGAACGAGATCAGCGACGCGGGGCGCGTGACGGTGAACGGACGTCCTGCGAAGCCCGGTACGGACCTCAAACCCGGCGACGTCGTCACGATCGCCTTCGGCGGCGGCCCGACGACCGTCCGCGTGCTGTCCGTGCAGGAGACCGTCCGCAAGGGTCAGGCCGCGGAGATGTACGAGCTGGTCGAGGACGCGCGCGGGGTCGGCGGCCCGACCTGACGGCCACTTTCCATTACAGGATCATTGCAGGGAGGTTAAGGTTGGCTGCGGAAGCGTGGCGGGGCCTTGCTTCCAGGTCTCCTCCGGTCGTAGAATCCACTCGGATGGAACCGCGCCGCCGAAGCGGGGCGACGATGCGCAAGAAGGGATGGAGCCATGGCTGGAGAGCGGCCCGACATCGAAAAGACCTCCTCCCGCCCACGCAGAAGGGCCCGTGCAAGCCGACTGGGCTGGATCGCCGGCGCGGTCGCGACGCTTGCGTTCCTGGCTGTCGTCGTCGGACTCTTCGTCAACCAGAACCAGCAGATGGCCCGGATCGCGGAGAGCACCGCCGAAGCGAACACGAATTACGCCGCTGCGTTGGATCGCAACCAGACCGCGCACAAGACGCTCGAGAGCATCGGATCCGATACGTACATCGAGCAGATCGCCCGCGATAAGCTCGGCATGGTGAAGCCCGGAGAGCGCATCGTCGAAACGGGAAATTGACCGGAAAGCCTTTCTCTGAGCCGATTGCAAGGAATTGTTCCACGTGAAGCGCTCCCATCGACGGGGGCGCTTTTCTGTTGCGTCCGGATTTGACTTCGAGGGGGGAGGGGAGTATCGTGGACATGTGAGCGAACGTTCGTTCACTATAACGATGACGCCCACGACAGCAGACGGAGGTCGGCGCATGAATCGGGAGACGAACGGAGAACGGATTGCGCAGTGCGCGCTCGAGGCCTTCTGCGAAATGGGCTTCAAGGGAGCGAGCATCCGGACGATCGCCGGCCGCTCGGGCGTCTCCGTAGGCAATGTCTACAACCACGCGCCTTCCAAGGAGGTGCTGTTCGACCGGCTCTTCGAGGAGCATTTTCCGGGCGCCCACCTGGAGAGGATCTTCCGCGGCGTGGAGCCCGGAGGCGACCTGGACGGCACCATGGAGGCGATCCTCGCGAACATGCTGCGCTACGCGGAGGAGGACCCGTACTTCTTCCGGCTGGTGCTGGTCGACCTGAACGAGTTCGGCGGAGCGCACCTGAGGCGCTTCGGAGCGCCGTACGACAGGCCGCTCGGGGAGATCGTGTCCGCGATGCCCGAAGGGAAGGGCCTTTCGAGCGCCCTGGGGTCCCTCAGGAAGGACGTCGGCGAAGGGGATTTCACGCGGTTCTTCCTCTGGCTGTTCTACGCGATGGGGTTCACGGCGGCGATGCAGAAGGCGATGACCCAGGCGGACGAAGACGACGGGACGTTCCGCACGGTGCTCAAGGTGCTGCAGCGGGGCGTGGCCGAGATTCATTCGGGAGACGGAAAGGCCGACGGGCCGGAGAAAGAGAGGTCAGGACGATGAAGGTGCTGGTGACCGGAGGACTCGGAAACATCGGGTCCGCCGTGGTGCGCACGCTGCTCGAAGACGGCGTCGAGGTGCGCATCTTCGAACAGAAGACGAAGATCAACCTGAAGAAGGCGACCGAAGCGGCGACGCGCGTCGCGAAGGCCGCCGTGAAGGCGATCGGACTCGGGAAGCGGCAGGTCCGCGGACCCGAGTACGCGTGGGGCGACCTCGGGGACGGCAGCGGACTCGCGGAGGCGGTCGAGGGGTGCGACGGCGTCGTGCACATGGCCTACATCATCCCGCCGACGAGCGAGCGAAGGACGGCGTGGGCGCGGAACATCAACGTGGAAGGCACCCGCCGTCTGCTCGCGGCCTGCGTCGCGGGCGGACGCGGTCCGCGCGTCGTGTTCGCGTCCTCGATCTCGGTGTACGGCAATTCGCAGGGCAAGCAGCCGCCGCGCCGCGTGGGCGACGAAGTGGGGCCGATCGACGCGTACGGCAAGATGAAGGTGGAGTGCGAGCACATGCTGATCGCGTCGGGCCTGCCGTGGACGGTCCTGCGCGTCGCCGCGGCGCCGACGATCGATTGGAAGCGCATCGACCCGATCATGTACGAGATCCCGATGACGGACCGCATCGAGTTCGTGCATCCGGACGACGCGGGCTACGCCTTCGCGAAGGCCGTGCAGAGCCCCGCGGCGGAGGGGCGCATCCTGCAGATCGGCGGCGGCGCGAGCTGCCAGATGACCCAGTACGAGTTCATGCGCAAGTCGCTGGTGATGCTCGGTGTCGGGATGCTCCCGGTCGAGGCGTTCGGGCGGAAGAACTACCATACGGACTGGATGGACACGGAGGAGAGCGAGGCGCTCTTCCACTATCAGAGGAAGGACTTCGACCAGTTCCTGCGCGAGCAGCGGAAGCGGTACGGGTTCCGAAAGTCGCTCGTCGTGCTCGGCCGGCCGGTCGCCCGCATGGTGCTGCTCTCGAAGTCGAAGTACTACAAGGAGTATACCCGGAGCCTGCGCCACAGGAACACGCGCACGACGGCCGTCTAGACCGCGCGGCCCCGGATGCGGCCAGGTCCGCGGCTCCGGCCTGCGCGCCCGGTATGGACAAGGGCGGTCTCCCGCGAGGGAGGCCGCCCTTGTTTCATGTGGAACATCCGCGGGGAGCCGTCGCCGGTGGGCGTCGGCTCAGTGTTGCGCCTTCTCGGCCTCGGCCAGACCGGCGAAGACGGCGCCGAAGATGCCGAGCGCCTCGTCGAGCTGGGCGTTCGTGTGGGTCGCCGTGTAACTCGTGCGAAGCAGGCAGTAGTCGCTCGCGACGGCGGGGGGGACGACCGGGTTGACGTAGACGCCGGCGTCCAGCAGGAGCTTGACGACATAGAGGGTGCGGTCGATGTCGTTGGTGACGATCGGGATGATCGGGACGATCTCGTTGCCGCTGTCGTGCATCGGCAGGCCGAGCTTGCGGAAGCCGGCGCGCATGTAGGCGGCGATTTCGTTGAGACGGTGGACGCGCCAGGGCTCCGCTTCGAGAATCCTGAGGGATTCGAG
>Ga0073936_10004964_pt1 | contig 18140 bp, 7 predicted proteins | sample AliMusrvi5mmetaG_FD_87041 | JGI IMG/M metagenome (GOLD analysis project Ga0073936, IMG submission 87041) | Freshwater lake bacterial and archeal communities from Alinen Mustajarvi, Finland, to study Microbial Dark Matter (Phase II) - Alinen... | ecosystem: Environmental > Aquatic > Freshwater >... | reverse complement strand
CTCCCAGCCAAATAGCCAATTCATAGCAAGCATCCAGGCCACCATCAAGGCAGCTTGGATAGCGAGTTGGATCCTCGCTCCGTCCGCATGGGCCGACGAATGGCCGTGTTGGCGTGGAGCGCGCGGCGACGGTGTATCCGAGGAAACGAATGTGCCGGTCCGTTGGAGCCGCACCGAGAACGTCGCATGGAAAGTCCCCATCCCTGGCGTGGGTCATTCTTCGCCGGTCATCTGGGGTGACCGCATTTTCCTCACCACCTATATCGAACAAGGCAACCAGCGCGTCTTGATGTGCCTAGATCGGCTCAGCGGCAAGACACTCTGGGAGAAAATCGTGGTGAGCGCAGCACCAGAGAAAATGCATCATCTCAACAGTTGCGCCAGCGGCACGCCTGCGACCGATGGCCAGCGCGTTTGGGTCGCATTTCTGCAGGCACGCGACATCGTGGTCGTCTGTTATGACATGACCGGCAAGGAACTCTGGCGTAAATCACCCGGTACTTTCGCCTCCGTGCACGGCTTTTGCAGTTCGCCCGTGCCCTACAAAGACTCGATTATCCTCAATTGCGACCAGGACGCCCCCGCTTGCATTGTCGCCCTTGATAAGGTCACCGGCAGAGAGATTTGGCGCACGGATCGGCCGAACCGCACGCGCTCCTACTGCACCCCAACCATTTTCCAAGCCGCCGGAAAACCACAATTGGTCCTCAGCGGCAGCAAATGTGTCGCCAGTTACGATCCCGACACAGGCAAACCATTCTGGCTCATCGATGGCCCGACCGAGCAGTTCGTCGCCGGCATCGTGTTCACGGACGACATCTTTTTTGTCACTGGGGGTTTCCCGGACTTACATATCGTCGCCATCCGACCGGACGGCGCGGGCAACGTCACAGACACGCACATTGCTTGGCGTGACACCCAGGGCGTCTCCTATGTTCCCTCACCGATCGCGCAAGGAAAGTATTTCTTCGTCGTCTCCGATCGCGGCCTAGCCACTTGCTTTGAGGCGAAGACCGGCCAGCGGATGTGGCAGGAAAAACTTGGCCGCCATCACAGTGCGTCGGTGCTTGCCGCCCACGGGTACCTTTATTTCCTTGATGATGACGGCAAGATGTTCGTGCTCAAAGCCGACCCTAAGTTTGAGTTGCTCGCCAGGAATGACCTTGGCGAGGAATGCTATGCGTCTCCTGCCATCAGCCGTGGCCAGATATTCATCCGCACACTTGGCAACCTCTACTGCCTCGGCAAGCCGTAGGCGGCTCAAGCCGGTATCTCACCAAGCCGGTATCTCACCAAGCCGGTATCTCACCAAGCCAGCTCGATACCGCCACTCCGCCGTTTCAATCACGCGACCGTCAAGAGATCCAAAGCCCAAGCAACCTCGGCCCGCCAGCATGGGGTCAGGTCGTTGAGCACGAACATTTGTCGCGTCGCCCGCTATCTCATATCGATGGCTCCAAAATACAAAAGGTGGCACCCCGCAGCGGGATGCCACCTTGATGGATTGGGCGGTGCCTCCAGTTGGAACGCTCCCCCTAGAGACCTTGAAAAGCCTAAGTTGCTGTCGTTAGGTCAAATCTGCTCTTGTGTCTTCAAGTCTTGCGTCTTGAGTCTGAGGCGAAGCCCCCCTTGCTTGATATGCTTACGGCACCACAGTCAGGCGGCAGAAGTTCTTGCCCACCCCGCCCGGCAGTGTGTAGATCACATGGCCCGGACTGCTGACCGTGTCAACCTCGGCCGGGTTGGCAGCCGCCCAGTTGACGAGGTCGCTGGACACTTGCACCCCGAAGGATGTAACTGCATTGACGTGCGGCCAAGTCACCTTGCCGAGCACCACACCGGGATTGGTGGCAATTCCGTTCTCGCCCATGAAGTAGGCGATGCCGTTTTGCACACCGTCATGGTTGTAGTCCAGATTGGCGGCCTGGCCACCGGCGTGAAGTGTCGCCCAATCCGAGTAACCGGATGCGGCCGACGCTGCAGCGTAGTGGTTCTGGATTACCTGCTGGGTCAGCGTGTGGCTGTAGAACGCCAGATTACCTACGGAACCTGTCCACTGGAAGGCAGCGTCCGAGCGCATCGCAACTGCCATCGGATCAGTAGTGGCGTTCCCTGCATAGGTAACCCCGCTTGCTGTCGCCGCAAGAACACCATCCGTGTAGAAGTTGGCAGTTTGCGTCACATCATCATAGGTCAGGACGAGATGATACCATCTAACCGTATCGGTAGCCGCTTGCAAATTGGCCGTGAAGGCGGTCCCATGGTTTCCATCATACAAACGGGCGGAGAATTTTCCGGCATCGACACCATCATAAATCAGCCAGCCCTGGCGGGCACTGGCGGCTTTCATGTTAGAAGCGATACAAGTCGCTGCCCCGAGCACATTCGGCTTGGCCCACAGTTCTACGCTGAAGGCGGTGCTAGGAGAGAGTGCCGCCGCATTAGGGATTCGGGTGGCCGCTCCTCCGCTAAAGCCAACAGCATTTCCGCCCTTCGGGCCGGTCACGCCATAGGCCACACCCGAGCCGGGATAGGTGCCATTGTATGCGTTCGTCACGTCGTAGGCCACCAAGCCATCGCTCTCATTCAGTGGCCAGTAGGACAGCGGGCCAGAGGCCAGAACTGCCGAGTCGTATGCCGAACCCGCTGTGGCCACCAAGGTCAATGTCGTGCTGGTATGGTCCGGAGCTGCAGTGAGCAGCCCCCCGTCGCCCGCATAGCTGTAGGTAATGGTATGGGAACCAAGCGGAATCGACGTGATGGGCATGGCGACCGAGAACGCCCCCAAACTGCCGCTAATGGTGGCCATTTGGCTGACGCCAAGGATCGTGACCTGGACGGAGCCACCTGCAGCCGGATAGCCCGAACCGCCGTTACTCACCGTGCCACTCAATGCGATAGCGGAAGCCCCGACGACGCGGGTTGCGCTCGGCGTCACATGGCTGATGACTGCCGGCCCGCTCATCGTCAGCGCCGTACTGGTATTGTCCGGGGCCGAGGCAAGTGTGATCCAATTGCCCGCATAACTGTAAGTGATGGGGTATATGACGCCGCCCATCAGCGAGACTGTTGGAAATGCCACCGAGAATGATCCACCGCCACCGAGCGGGGTGTATTCGGTCACCCCATTGATCGTGACGGCGACGGCTTCACCTTGATTCGGATAGATCGAGTAGCTGGCATCACACACCGTGCCACTCAGGGTCACCGTGGGGCTGCTGGATGGAATGGTTTGGCTAGATGTCACCCCGCTGATGACTGCCTCGGGAATCGCTATGCCCATGTCGTGAAGGGCGTAGCCGTTGAAGACAATTTCGCTGTCTGTGGGGTAAGTGCCGGTTTGTCTGGTGACCACCGCATTGGCCACTGTGTCGGTGGCCACCCACGTGAATGCAAATACCCTGGCGGAGGCGGAATTGGGAGCCAGCGCCACGGATGGGCTGCCTTCCACCGAGATATTGCCGCCCCGCGGACTTGTCGTGATCCATTGCAGGCGATAGATGTGGCCGGGGGTAAGCCCGGGAATATCCAAATGTGAGGCATTCGCCGAACTCCAGATGTATTCACGCATCAGTTTGCCATAGTCCGTGGCGTCGGTTAGCTCGGAAGCTGCCCCTGCGCTGTTGCTGTCAGTGTTCGTGCTCTGACCACCACCACCCCACGCACCGTTGCTATAACCGGTCATGTGTGCCGTCGATATGCCAAAAGTCAAACCGTTAGTTAGAGTAACTTCGGTTATGCCAGTTGGGCCGACGTGATTGGCTTCCACCAAGGAGCCGTCATTGAGGATTTCCCTGCCATCACCGGTGGCAGCCGTCACGTCCAAGACAGTGATGGCTGTGCCAAGAGGCGAGACGTACTTGATGGCGATGGCATAATCGGTGGTGATCAAGCCATCCGACGAGGTAACCATGCAATGCACTGGCAAACCCGTGCAATTCAGCGGGCTAACGCCAGATTCAAACGGGCTGCCGTTGACCGTGCAGGCCGCTCCATCGGACAGAGTGAAGCTGGGGACGAGGGCCGACAGATCCGTACCAATCGGCGCATCAATGACAACCACGCGTCTGGCCTGGTCAATCGCCACCGGAGCGCCGGTGACCACGAAGCTGCGAATCACCGCCTGGGGCGATGTGTCCGGATAGGTCGTGAGCAAGCCGTACTTGCCAGCCAGATAGGCACCCATGGCGGCCTCATCTGCGGCAGACAAGGTGGTTTCGAAGCCGATCATCTCAGCGATGTCCATCTCAACGCCGCTTAATGTCTCGGTCCGGCCGATGTTATAAAAGGGATAGGCCGCTAGGTTTGCTGCGTTCGCGCCAGTATTTGCAACAATCTTGAGAAGCATGTAATCGGTGATAGGCGCTAACTCGAAGCCGCCACGGGGCATGCTGCCGCGACTGCTGGAGACCGCGCTGCCATTTCTGGAAACCGCCGATGGAAGTTCGTCATCCCAGAATCCAGAATAACCGCTGTAGAGATTGTGACTCGATGCCCGGACGCTGAGGAAATCATTGGATCTGCGGCCGAGGAACGATCCGGAGCCGACCCATGTGGGGTTCGGGGACCGCACGACGACGTATTGCTCTTTGACAAACATGCCACCGGCACAGTCGAACCAGGCGTCAGTGCCCCGAAAATGAACACCTTTCTTTGGCGCTTCACCGGAGTTGTATTTGATGTCGCCGTATGCCAGCACCGGGGCACCGCTGGTGCGGGTCGCGGTGTGCCCGTTGCCGGACAAGTCATTCCATGTGTTTACTTGGGCACCATCCGCCAGGGCAATGGTGGATGCGTCATACCAACAGACCATTCCGTTCGACACGGGTGGGGCGCCCACTTGGATCATCAAGGTGGCGCTAACCATCGCAAAAATATAGTTGGGAGCGCTCAGGCCACCGACGGCACAGGCAATATTGTAACTCCCAACCGGCGATGAGCTGTCTGCGGAGCAGGCCAGATCGGCCGTACCCGTCACACCCGAGGTGGCGAGATTTTCACCATTCTGATAGCCGCTGATCTTGTAGGACAACGTCGGATTGTCGATGCCGGGAATGCGGATCTTGCTGTCCGCCTTCACCGTCAGAAGTGCCGGCACCACATCTTGCTCCAGAGTGGGAGCCACGCTGGTAACAGAAATACCGTAGCCGGAATATTCTGCGGTGATCGGATGGATGCCGACTGCGAGCAGACTGCTGCTGATGCTCGCCGTGCCTGTGGCGACATTGACCGCAACCGGGCTGCCCAAAGGACTGCTGTTGTCATAGAACTGAACCGCGCCACCCGCGGGCGACGGCGAAATCGTGGCGCTAATCGTCACTGTCTGACCATACGTCGAGGGACTGGCGGAAGAGCCCAGCACAATCGATGTGCTGACGGGATCGGCCACCACAAACATGTTAGTCGTGGAGGTGGCTGTGGCCGGAGCGCCCGCGCTATCGGTGACGGAGACGTAGGCTTCGTATGTTTGGTTAGATAGAGCGCCTAGATTTTCGGTGAAAACCGGGCCACTGCCGACCTGGGTGCTGCCCACCTGGGCATAAGCGCCCGAGCCAGTCTTCATATAGAACGAGACGCTGTAGGGAGCGGTGCCGCTGATAACCGAAGTGCTGGCGGTCACGCCGCTGCTGGTCGGAAACTCCTCATTATTAAACGGGCTGGTGAGCTTTACAGTCAGATTCGGGGGTGGATAAACCGTGGTCAGACTGTACTTCACCGTCAGGTATCCGCCGACAAGATTCAACTCGTCGCTCGTTAGAACCCTGTTGTAAACCAGCACTTCGGAGATATCGCAATCGGAGAGTTCATTGCCGTTTCCGTAGCCGTTCAATTCGAGGTTATTAGGACCTTGAGTGCCATTTTGATTTGTCGCCAGCTGGGTGCCTTCGGCCCAAACCGTGGAGTTTTGTCCGCTGCCCGGGATGGTCGCCGCATACAAGTGCGGGCTGGCGTCTGCACTTGAGCCGTTGCCCTCCCCATAAACCCATCCTTCAAAATAGAAACGGTTTCGCTGGCCTCCGTGATATCCCATGAGCCAGTTATTGTTAGACCCGCCGAGCACCCGCCCGTTATTACCTCCGGTCTCACGCGAGACATAAAGAATGGTGCATGGTGCCGTGTGATTCACGCCGTCATTCATCCACGCGGAGTTACTGAAATGCACGGTGGGGATACCGCCGATCCCGGAAGCCACCAGCGTCGGAGTGCCGCCTTTGAGCGTGGCCATGGCAGAACTGCCTTGCAGGTCCCGCCATTCGCTCACGGTGCTGCCGCTAAGCGTCATTGTGCCGGGTTCACTCGCATCCAGATGCAGGGTGAGTCCGTCCGTCAAAGGGGCTTCGGCCTGGGCGTGTTCAGCTGCTAGGCCAGCTGCCACCGCTAACGCGAGGGCGACGTGCTTGAGGATATCTCTGGTTCGGTAGTCTCGATTTTGGATTCTCATGGTCTATCGTGGTGTGTTATTCTCAGGTTGCCGACGACGTCGCAACAGCACGTCGTAAACCGGCAGAGCGGACGGAATGGAATGATTTACAATGCCATTACTGACACTGATTCCTAATTCGAACGATTCACAAAAGATAAATTTCGTGGAACCAGTCAAGATTAATCCATCAAAAAAATGATAATATTATTATCTTGCAAATCGGCCGGGAGAGGTGCCGGTTAAAATTGCAAGAATCATTGTGCTCTGATCAAAGCGAAGCGTCGCTAATCGGCGGATGCCCGGGGACTTCACCGCCAACAACGACAGTTAGGCCGCTAGATCTATTGAGAATGCCACCTAATGCCCTCCCGTCAGTCTCATGCTGGATTGGCGGGAGGGTGGACGGCGAAGGAATGCATGGCGACCCCTTTTTCTGCCGGGGACCCTGAACGCTGTCGCTCGCAAATTTCATACCAAGGGCGCAAGATACTGAAATAGTCCTCCGGCCTCCAACTTGCTGCGTGACACCAGAGCTTCAGAGTATTGGTTCATGGATTCCTGGAATCTGAGACGGAGACGGAACCCTATTCAGAGGCCGTTGACGTCAGAATCGAAGACAAGAGCTATTTATACATCGGATGGTTCGCCCTTTACATGAAGTTTCTATACGACTAGAACAACCCAGCAAGCCACCAGCGCCGCCACATCACCCCAACGCCAAGCCCGTCCGGTCTCTTTGAACTGACGGGCTTTTTCGTTTTGTTTTCCATATCCACGCACCTGTGCATTTTGCAGCGGACCTCTGTGCGGCTCTAATTTCGCCTTGTCGCTCCTGCTGTGATGGGTTAGACAGGCATGGAAGCGCTGTCTTTGCTGAGGGTTGCATCGGCTGCACGCGAGATGGCGGTGGTGCCCAGCCCGAAAGCTGCCACGCCAAGAATGAGGGGGAGTGTTGATTTGATGAAGATAGGCATATTTTCCTTTCGTTTGCTGATATACGCCACGTGGCTGCGTGCCTCCGGCCGCAGGCCGTGCGAGCTGCGTCTCGCAGCGCGTGCTAGGAGCAGCCCATGCTTGGGGAATGCGCTGAGTTTGGCGCACGCTTGCATTCGCTTTGCATGGGCACAGCGGCCGGAGGCACGCTGTCACGGCCTGCCGCGAGACGCGGCAGCTACGCCACGTGGCTGCGTGCCTCCGGTTCCATGCCGAATATATGTAAGTGATTGGCTTTTAGCTGATTATGAATATCTAATTTCCTAACGGTGACCTAAAGTGTGTCCCTATCCAAAACTTGGAGGTTTGTCCCTAGAGCCACGGTGGATTGCCGGTGTGACGCTGTCAAGAAAAATGCTAGATCGGAATGAACCGGCTCTTTCCACCACCCTCACCCGCGTGCTCGGGGCGGCCCGGACTTCGCGGTTTTCAAAAAATCCATTGTAAACGCCCGGCACCCCGGTGCCCTCAAATTTGGCAAGCCCGTGTCTGTGTGAGAACGGACCGTGAAGGGAATTTGTTGGTGGTGGAGAACGAAAGCTGGGTGGAGGTGGATCTCGATTCCCCCATCCTTAACGGCAAGACGGTGACCGAGCTCCAGGCCGCCAACGCCCACAGTCTGGCGCTTTGCTCCGACGGCAGCATAGCCAATTGGAGTTTCAGGCAGTATTGGATTGCTAGGCAATGGCGACACAGCCAACAGCAGTGTCCCGGTGGCTGCCGCGGCATCCGGCATCGGCAACGGCAAAAAATTCATCGCGCTGGCCAGTGGCCCGAGCGCCAGCCACGGCATGGCCCTCACTGCAATTCCACTTTCCCCCGGCTCCACGTTGGCACCTTGCCGGCGACTCCGGCGAAATGCTCAGAAATATCATCCAGGAATCAGGCAGCCAACCGCCATCCGCACCATGAATTCAGTATTCTAACAGCTCTTCCTCGACAATAGGCAAATACAGGCGCAGTGAATCGAATTTCCACGGTTGCAACGCTCTCAGGGCCTATAATGAGCGCGGGGACACTGAGTTCAACCTTCGTCTCAGGCACCAAGGCTTACACAGCCAGCGTGGGCAACGCCATTAACGCGGTGACGGTCACTCCAACGGTCACCGACTCAACGGCCCATGGTCACAGTGAACAGAACGCCAGTCGCGTCAGGTGCCGCCAGTGCTTCTATTCCGCTTGCGGTTGGCAACAACATGTTCAAGTTGTGTAACAATGACCCCACAATGAACTTGCCGGATTCTCTATGACCAAAAGATCCTGAAACTTAGCCAGCGCCCATGCTGCGCAACCAACGGATCGAGCGTGATGGCAAGGCCCTCGAAAGCCAGAAATCCTATTTTGAATAGCCCCCCGAACCCGCCACTCCCGCTGCCTGCCGCACCCGCTGCCTATTTGCGCCTCAGAAGAAAAGTCAGTTCCTCAAGGAAATGCTGGGGCGTCACCTTGCACGCCTTGCAGAATGAAATCCACTCGATCACGTCGAGACGCCGCTGTCCGCGCAGGATGTCGCTCACGGTTGATTGGCTTACGGCCATCCTGCGGGCGAGTTCCTGCTGGGACAGACCCGCATCGGTGCGGACTCGTCCAAGCACTTTCAACAAGGACTCCTGATCGGCTGAATAGATTGACTTTGCCACAAAGGCAGATTGCAAAATCTGGCCAAATATCGAAAAAGCTGGTAATTTATCGAACATTCTCTCAGGATCCCGCTGGTGCCGCAATCAGCACACACCGCCACGCAACGACGAAAACCACCATGAAAAAGCAAGATCCTTCACGAAAGAGCAAGATGCTTCAGGTTTCCGAAGTATCAAAGCCAACCACTTTTACGGAAAAAACTGATATTAAAGCCCAGGTTACAAAAAAGTTACTCCGCATTTCTTGACCGCCATCCGATCATTCCTAACATCACCCCGACGTGAAAACAACGTTTCCAATCCTCATTTCAATCGCGCTTTTCACGGCATCTGCGGTTATCGCCCAGGTGTCGAATACTGAAACAGCAGGGAGCAGCCCGGCAGCCCCGGATACCACGGCGGCACCAACCGTCCTAACCGAACCCATCGCTCCGGTCACGGAGACCGGAATCCCCGGACCCATTTCCGATGGCACACCCGCGGTGCCCACGCCGCCGAAGCCGCTGCCGCCTTTCAAAGTCAAGAGCACGGTTGTGAGGCTCCTCGATGTCGTTGAGCCTCCGCCGATGACAGGGCTTCCGCCTGTCACGGGAACCATCACCCAGACCGTGCATCTGGTGGAAGACCCCGGTCTGCCGGATCCACCCCCGCCATTGCCTGCCCTGCCGGTGACCGATCCGGCCGTGATCGCACGGATGAAGGAATTGGGACAAAAGTACCTGCCATCGCGGATCGCCTTTGTTTCCGCCACCGTCTATGACCATTCCTTCACCTACCTCCGCTGCTATCCCAACGGCGAGGCGAGGAAGGAAATCTGCGGATGGTCGAATCTGGACTTCAATCATTTCTGTGGCTTTGCCGACTTTCAGGTCAAGGGGCAGGACGGTGAACTCCGGCAATACGCGCTTCTCATGGGAATCGGCGACTGCAACACCGAGCAGAGAAGCGAATGGCTGGCCAGAATGGGTCGAACTTACGAAGCCCCGGAGCATCCGGAGTTGCCGGATCTCGCGACGGCCGGACCGGCCTTCGTCATCACGGAAGGCGATACAACCGACAAAGTGAACATGGACCTGATGCAGGGCATGCACGACCTCTATCGGGTCGAGGGTGTGCGGATGGCTGCCGCCTACAAGGCACGGCTCATCGCCTACAAGCAACGCAAGGCGTTCCTTTTGGCTCACCCGCCAAAACCCGCGAATGTGACCGTCTTATTCTGGGCCAGGGATCATCCTGCACGACCTACCTCGCCGGTCGCCGCTCCGGTAACCGCTACGGACACCGCCCCTGTCGCCACGGAAGGGGGTGCCCAATGAGCGTCACCCTGAAAACCGCCCGCCTGCTGCTGCCGCTGGCGATACTTGTCCTGCCGGGCAACGCCGACCCCACGCCGCAGCCGCTAATGACTCTCACGCCAGTCGCGGCGGGGACCTCAGCCGCAGACTGGGCCGGTGTCACCGGGAGAACCTATTTCCTCCAATGGTCCAACGACATGGAGAACTGGTTTTACGCGCCGATCATCGACTTCGGCGATGGGGACCACAGCTATGGTTGCATCAGCACAAGCCCTGGCTTTTTCGTCCGCCTCCACTACGGCGAATTTGACGGCATCGACAGTCTTGAGAAGGCCAGAAACGCCGACTTCGATGGCGACGGACTTTCCAACATCTTCGAGGTCACCTACGGCTACAATCCCTTCAGCGTCGAGTCCACCGCGGATGGCCCGGACTACCTGCTCGACCCGGATGATGACGGCATGGGCAACGACACCGAACAATCCCTCGCTCTCAATCCGATGGTCAAGGACAACCCCAAGGTTCTATTACAGGTCACTGAAGAATGAAGCCCCTGAGGTTACAAGATCGACACCCATAAATTCGTTAGTTCCAATTTTATGAATCCTTTTTCTCTTATCCGATTTCTGTCCCTTTCGCTGGTTTTCTCTGTGTCCATGGCAAACGCCCAGAGCCTGGCGGATGTCCTGAGTTCAATCCAGGAACGCCAGCTTCTTCAGGAGCAAAAAGCCACAATGCCTGAGTACTTGTGGGATGTGGCGGCTGGAGGCGACACGGGTGGGTATGACGATCCAAATCTAATCGGTTGGGACTCGTTACCCGACTTCCCCGTTGAAACGAGCACCACCTCGTTGACAATGGAGCAGCGGTTGGGGCTTCTGAACAAGGCGGTGAAGGAATTTGACAGGCTCAAAACGGAGTTCCTCAATGTCAGCTCGCAACGCTTGGACGAGGCCGCGACCGGCGACATCAAAATGGGGCTTTTCCACAATTACACGGAATACGATTTGCCCTCGCCGGGCTTGGTCACTCCTGACAATTATCGGCAAAAGCTCCGGGAACTGGCAATCAAGGTCACCAAGCTGCGCGTGGTGTCATGGCCCGTTCTGGGAGATAGGAGTTATACATACGGTTCCAAGACCATCAATACCAGCGGAACGGGACACAAACCGACGACAATCGACATTGCCAATTTGAATCAGCAAGTCGATGAGAGCGACAAAGTGGTGCTGGAGGATTTCGAAGGCTGGGGCGAGTATGCCACAGTTTCGGGTGGCTACGTGGATAAATTATATCCGGGAAATAACGAATATAGAAGCACGACTCTCCACGCGCAAATCCATGTCACCAAGGAGCTGACCTACCGAGAGGCCCCGGACGGATGGACTGACACGGTGGCGGGAAACTCGTATGTCGTGAGCCGGAGGCGCTATTCCCCGGCCAGCGACATCACGGTGGGCTCCGAAAGCGAGGATGGTCCCGCGGGGACGGTGGAGGTATTGTATAAGCTCACGGAGGACGGCGACCAAACGCTTCACTCAAGCACGCCCGGTGTTTCGGTAACGGGCACGTGGGAGCAGAGGTCTGAAAATCTCGGCTATGACGAGTGGAGCAACTTCGTGCCGACGGGATGTTCACTGGAGGATGCTGAAGCCGGGGAAAACTATTCGGCTGTCTTTGAAATCGGCACGGGAGCCGACACCGAATGGATGGTGTTCCGACGCGATTATTCGCTGGTTTTTGCCGCGACATTCTCCCGCGGGCTGGACGAAACCGGCAATGGGGTTCTCCATCTTCTCGACACCCTGCCGCCGACGGACCCTTCCGACGGGACAATAGCCATCACGCCCGATCCGGGGTTGCTCTTCACGATTGATCTTGGGATCGGCATGCGCGGGGCATCCGCCGCAGCGATCGGCGTCTATCACCCGGGACATGATGACCGCCGGGACACCGCCGAGGTTCAGGACCGGGACATGATAACGACGGAGGGTCAGCTTGGCCCCCCAATCACAACGAACGAGTCCAAAACTTACGATGTCGGCTACCCGTCCTTGGGGTCCGACTTGCGAATCATCGGGCCGGAAGAGGATTTCATCGTCTTTTATGAGGGCGGGCGCAGCGATCCGCCGGCTTGGAACCATCCCGTGGAAGACAAGAACAAGGGCTGGTTTGCCGCCAACTTTGAGGAGGCTTGGGAAAAACCCCGTTTGCGCCAGATCATCGGGCGCACGATCATTGCCGATTTTTCCCCTGATGCCAGCAGTTTCTCCACGACCATCACGCTTTACCGGCGGCTGCCCAGCAGTACGCTGGACGATTTGACCAGCCCGGTGGAGGTCAGCGGCACACCGCTGGCAACTTACGTGCTGGGTCCGAACGGGGCTCTCGACGCCGCCGGACTGCCGGTTTCCGAATTCTCCCTCAAAATCAGCGAGTCAACGGCGCGGCAATGGACCTTCGACCCGGCGGCGTCGGGCAGCGACTACGACTTCCATAACTACACCATCGCGTGGAAGGATGGAACCACGACCACAAGAACCCGGACAATGGTGGCTGACGACGCTGCCGGCACGGTGGTATTTACCGATACCGAGGGCAGCGTGACGACCGCCACCGTCAGGCTCGACAAGGGATATGTGGGATTTCCGGTTCCGCAGGGCCTAGGGCCGGTCGTTATCATCGGACCGCCAGCCAATGTCCTTGATCCCGTGTTTGCGGTGAAAACCGTCACGCGGAAATCCGGCACGCAAAACCTCGTCCAACAGTTCACGCCGGACGCACGTTATCCAACAAGCCTCACCATCACCGACCCGCTTCACCCAACCAAGAGCTGGCAATGGCTGGCGAGCGGCCTGCCAAGCGCGACCAGCGATGGGAGTTGGAGCACAGCCTATTCGGTGGAAGACGGACACCTCAAGGCGGAACACCGCTATGGCAGTTCCCTCTACGCCACCACCTGGACGGGTTGGGCGAGCGACGCCGAGCAGGAAACGGTCTATTCCACACCGGACGGCTCAATCACTTCCAAGACGGACCCCAAGGCCGACTCGGTGGTTCTCGACTACTACGGGGCCAGTGACACGACATCGGGAGCCATTCCCTTGGAGTTGAAGGGAATCACCCGCAAGGACCTGACCGGATCAACCTATCAGTATAATCTCGATGCGGGCACTCTTCAGGTGGTGACCCGCAGCGGGGCCAAGCCCGGTGACGATGTGACCCGGGGACGGGAGGCGGACGAACAGTTCAACGAAATTGGTCTGCCGGATACCCTGACCATATCGGAAATCGGAGGCGTGACCCTCCAATCACTGGTCTGGGGCGATCTCACATCCTGGGGCGCTCCGCAGCAAGTCGTGTCCGATCCTCAACAGTTGACTTCCAAATGGACATACGACGGACAAAGGTTGCGACTGGCCTCCAGTCAGGATGTACTCGGGGTGCCAACTGCGTATGGCAGCTACGATGTTCTGGGCCGGTTGAAATCATACACATGGAACAGCCATGCCGGCACATATGCCTATAACAATGCAGGGATTGGAGTGACAAATACCCTGACCATGACCGGTCTTGGCAACCGGGGCGGAAGCGTGGCCTTCGACGGATTTGGTAACGTCAATAGCATTTCACAACAGGCCGGACGTCCCCTTGATCTTACCATGAGCCGCGGCAGCGGTCAGGCTGTCACCACGCTGAGCGATTCGGCAGCCGGGGCCGATATCACCAGCACCATCCAGCAGGACGACGGCTCACTGGTCAAAGCCAAGGGAACCATTCTGCCTTTTGACGGAAATACGGGCACCGGGCTGGCCATTGACAACGGCCTCTTCAAATCCACCACTCAGGTTGCCGGCCAAACCGCCACCACTCTAACCACCTGGACCGACGCGTGGGGACGTGTTCGCAAGACCGCAAGCTCCTCCGCCTCCGGCGGCGGCAGCGACGAAACCCAATACTTGTATAGCGATCCCGGGTCCTCTCTGAAGAGCGTTCGCACGATCGATGCAGCGGAGCGGAAATTCATCACCGAATCCGACCCCTACAACGCCTCGGGCGTGATCCGGCGCAGCGGCATCGACATGAACGGAAGCGGCTCGCTCGCTCCACCCGACCGCTACGTGGAGAGCGTCACCACCGATACAGGCAGCACGCTCGTCACCACCCTGTCTCTCACGGAAAATGGCGGCCTGCGGGAAATCCTCCGCACCGAGTGGGACCCATCAAACAATTACACCACCGTCAAGATCAACCGCACGGACGGAACCAACGGAGGCCCCGAAACCTTCGAGGAAAGCATCACCCGCGAGCCGGACTACACGGCCAAGACCGTCACCACCTCCTCCTCGAAAGGCTGGAGCAAGACCGAAACCTTCAATACCCTCGGCCTAACTGAAACCAGCACCCTCTCCGGCATCGGCATTCCCACCTCCAATCTCAATCCCACATGGCGGGACGACGGCTCGCTTGCGAGCGTTTCCCTTTCAATCGGCAATGACGCCCACAGTGCCACCTTCAACACCGACGGCACGCTTGCCACGCTCAACGTCCCGGGCCGGGGAAACAGCCTCGCACCCAATGGGCACACCATCAGCGGCGGCGTGGAATCCATGACGATTGATGACGTCACCAACACCCGAAAACTCGACGGCACCGAGCACACCACCAGCGGCGGCGATGTCATCGGGAAGCGCGAAACGGTGGCACCCAGTGGCACCGGCTTCACGAATACCATCCATCCGACGATTGACGGCACCTCCACCGCCATGGACACCTCCGCCAACTTCAACGCCGCCGGTGCCCCCACCGCCAAAACCTACCCCGACGCAAGTGGTGAAACCTACACCAATTATGCGGGAGGCCTGCTTCACACCGTTTCCCTCGCACGCGGCGGCTCACTTGAATTCGGCTATTCGTCCGACGGCGCGAAAGACCTTATCTCCGCGGTCTGGCCAGCCGTGGTTTCCGGCACGGGTCCCGGCGCTTTCGCCATCGCCGCCGTCGCCCAAGGCTACGGCTACGACCGGGCGGGCAGACTGGAAACCGTCGGTGATTCCTCCGGCGGCCGCAGCATCACCTATCAGAATGGAAGGCTCAAGCAAACCACCTGGACTTCCGGCGCATTGTCCGGATACAAAGTCATCAGGGGACTCGATGACTCCGGACGGGATACCGGCTTCCAACTCTGGCGCGGAAACGCCCTAATCCACTCCGCAGGCAAAACCCCTAACGGCGTCTCCGGCGAAATTTCCGACATCACCAGCGGCAACCTCAAGATTGTCATCGGCAGGAACGCCGCGTCCCAAATCACCGGGTTCCAATGGGGTAACGCCACCGGCAATTTCACCCCCGCCGTCACCCATACATGGGTGCGCGGTGTCGGCGGACGCATCGAGGCGGCGGCCTCCGATGTTACGGGCGCACCCTCCTTCACCTACCTCATCACCGGCCACCCCGACAGCTATTCCTTCGATCATGGCCGCCGCCTCAAGTGCGCCACGCCGGGAGGCGAATGGACCTACGCCTACACCAGCGGTCAGCTCACAAGCGCCAGCCATACCACGCTTGGCAGTTTCACATATTACGTCGATGGCATCGGTCGCCGCACCAACGTGGGCGACGACACCAAGAACGATCTCCTCAACCGCACCCTTGCCTGGACCAACAGCCAGACCAAGACACTCAAGGTTACCGCTGCCCCTGGCGCCCATGTCTGGGTGGGGATAAACGGCGGTGCCGACACGCAAATCACAGGTTTCACCGGCGAAGCGTCCTACTCCATCACTCCACCCGGTTCCACGGGCGGCTGGGTCCCGTGGCACACCCTCGCCGTGTTGAATGGCCAGGGCGAGGGAACGCAGGGAGCCAATCCAATTTACAATCCACTGGCCAACCCCGATGCCAAGGCCGAGCAAAGCGGAGCCGTCTGGGTGCCGCCCGTGGCCGAGAGCTTTCATTATGATAACGCCGGCAACCGCGAGAGCAGCGCCCTCTGGGATTATGGTTGGAATGCCAAGAACGAACTCGTCCGCGCCCGCACCAAGGGCTTTGATACCGCCGCCAAAGGCTATGATGTGACATTTGGCTATGATTCCGAGGGCAGGCGCTACCGCAAGCACGTCATCCAGTTCAAGAACGGCACCCTGGTTTCCGAAGAGGAAATCACCTTTGTCTGGGACGGCTGGGATATGATCTACGAGCGCCACCAACTCACCAGCGGGCTGACCACGCTTGAACGCAAATACATGTGGGGACCCGACATCGCCGATGGCGGCGCAGGCGGCGCAGGCGGCGCGGGCGGCCTGCTCCTCATCCGCGAGACCAAGGGCAACACAACCCAGGACATCTATCCGCTCTACGATGGCACCGGGCATGTCGTCGCCCTGACGAACGCGAACAAAGACCTTCTCGCCGCATACGCCTACGGCCCCTTTGGTGAACTCATCCACGCCACCGGCCCCGCCGCCCAGGCCAATCCGTGGCGCTATGCGACCAAATACCGCGACGAGGAAACGGGCCTCTACTACTTCGGCCGCCGCTACCTCGACCCGGTCACCGGCCAATGGCTGAGCCGGGAACTGCTGGGCGAGGATGAGTCGCTCAATCTGTACGCATACTGCCACAACGATCCGGTGAACAAAGTGGATGTGCTCGGGTTGGCACCTGCGGGCCTGAATCCCGAACAATCGAAAATATTCGACGAGATCCTTGCAAAGTGGCCGATTCGCGAGCGCCTTAATGACGGCGTTACTGCCGAAATCCTTGGGATAATGAGAATGGACGGTAATCTGCATGATGGTGGACGGATGGAGCAGGCGGCGCGATTGGACGCATACGAAACACAAGTAGGGGACGTGTACAGGAAGAATCCTAAACTGATAAACGCAGTGGCCGGGATCTCTAGTGCCGTCATCCACATGGTGCCCGGTAATGGCCCGCAAGGTGCAGGTGCTTCAGATGGCTCGAACACCACCTTCATGTTGGCAGTGGACACGTTTAGGCTCTTCGGGGGCTCGCTCATTGCCTTGGATCCGGGATCACCCCGCTCGTTTCGGAACGAGTTTTTTCCTGGATTCGTGGCTGGCTACAATTCGAAATATTCGTATGGGCAACGGACTGGCGCGGAAATTGCAATGCTCGTAATGCCATTCGTCGCGTCGAAAGCCCGGCCAATATTGGGTGAGGCTTTCTCAGGGATGAAGCTGCCAGATTACTTTAGCCTGAGCGAAACGGCCTTGGCTAGGCCGGGGTTGCCGGGGATGGTAAGGAATCCGATTCATCATATCGCGACAGCAAAGAATAGCATTTCAACGTTACGGGGTGGCCCTTGGACACCTAGATTCGAAGGGCTTTTCAACGAGGCAGGAATGACTTTGGAAAATTCTCTGAACAAGATAGCTGTCCCAGGGCATTTTGGGCCACACCCAGAAGCATACCACAGTGCCGTATTCAACCGCCTTGTGGAAGCGACACAGGGGCTTTCTGGCGCTCCCTATGCCGACGCACTACGTGCCGAGCTAATTAGCATACAAAGCGAAGTTATAACAAGTGGGAGTTACCTTAATTCGCTGATTACCAAATAAATATGAAGTACTTTTGTCTTAGTGACGACGTTCATGTTCCTGATCGCTGGCATTTGGGAAAAACATTTGACTCGAACGATGTCGCCGGTATGCGCTTGGAGCTTTGGCTAGGAAAAAAAGCACCTTCCGCAGTGTCGCCATGCGTGGAAATAACCCACCGAGGAGTAGCATTGGATTTTAGTTTGACCACTTTCGCTGTTCCGAT
>Ga0073936_10004962_pt1 | contig 18143 bp, 20 predicted proteins | sample AliMusrvi5mmetaG_FD_87041 | JGI IMG/M metagenome (GOLD analysis project Ga0073936, IMG submission 87041) | Freshwater lake bacterial and archeal communities from Alinen Mustajarvi, Finland, to study Microbial Dark Matter (Phase II) - Alinen... | ecosystem: Environmental > Aquatic > Freshwater >... | reverse complement strand
GAAGCTTTTGAAGACATCTTCGTCATGGAGGATTGGCAAAACTTTGGCGCGGATTATGATTTAACGCTCATGGCTTGGTTTGAAAATTTTGAGCGCCATTTTCCGGAATTGAAAGGGAAGTATGACGCGCGGTTTTATCGTTTATGGAAGTACTATCTTCTTTCATTTGCCGGTTCTTTTCGCGCGCGGAAAAATCAACTTTGGCAGATAGTTTTATCGAAAAAAGGGGTGTCCGGCGGATATCGAAGGGTTTTATAATTAATTTCACTTTTTATGTCTAAAGTTTACTTTTCAAAAAAACTAAAACCCCTCCTCGACCAAATCGATTTAGCAAAGCTTGGGAATAAGGTCGGAATCAAAGTCCATTTCGGCGAGAAAGGTTGTACGACTTATTTGAATCCGGAAATTGTTAAAGCGGTCTATGATAAAGTTATTGCTTCGGGTCGGGAAGCGGCTCTGATCGAATGCAACGTTCTCTATAAAGGGAGTCGGACCGATAGAACGAGCCATCTGCAAACCGCTCGTGAACACGGCTTTACGGAGCCGATTGATATTTTGGACGGTGAACACGGCGAAGAATATCTCGACTTGAACGGTTGTAAAGTCGGCCGCGGATTAGAGAAATATGACTCCTTAATCGTATTAAGCCATGTTAAAGGCCACCAGTCGGCCGGCTACGGTGGAGCGATAAAGAACTTGGCGATGGGTCTAGGAAGCCGGGCAGGAAAGCTTGATATGCATTCTAATTTACGACCTTCAATCTCGGATAACTGCGTCGGTTGCGGAATCTGCGCGCAGCACTGCAACGTTAAGGCGATCAGCCTTAAAGACGGCAAAGCAATAATCGACAAAGAAAAATGTGAAGGTTGTGCGATGTGTATCGCGGTCTGTCCGAACGGAGCGGTGAAGATTCCTTGGGGAGGACGAACGCATGAAGAACTTCAGGAACGACTGGCCGAATATACGAAGGCGATTTTAGAATTTAGACCGAAGACAATTTATATTAATGTCCTGGAAAATATCACGAGCCTTTGCGATTGTGTCGGCGAAGCGCAAGCCCCGATGATGGATGATATCGGTTTTCTTTATGGCGACGAGATTTTACCGATTGAAAAGGCGAGTCTTGATTTGCTCACCGAACATTCAAAGGGACGCTTCCTAGAGATTAATAAAATTGATAAATATAAACAGATCGAACTGGCGCAAAAGCAGGGACTCGGCAGCGGCGAATATGAGATGGTGGAGGTTTAAAAAATGTGTAAATAATCTCTTTTTAATCAAATGTGATATAATTACTTATATGCTATATATAATTATTACAATATTAGTTATCGCTTTAATCTGGTCCATCTGGGGTTATTTTGGGTCTCAGGTCGAGCAAGCCGAATATTCTGTCGTCAAGAAAATGAACGGCTATGAAATTAGGGAATACCCAGAGCATATCGTGGCGCAGACTAGCGTGCAAGGTCCTTATGGAAAATCATTGAGCGATGGTTTTAGAATTGTCGCCGGATACATCTTTGGGGGAAATACAAAAAAAGAGGGTGTCTCTATGACGGCACCCGTCGTGGCGAGCTCCGATGGCAACTCACAACTTGTTTCTTTCGGCATGCCCCGCTCCCATACCCTGGAAACCCTGCCAACACCAAGTGATTCAAGAGTAAAAATAATAACAATTCCTGCTAAGAAATTTGCCGTGATTCGATTCTCCGGGTATCGTTCCGATAAACGAATTAAAGGCCTTGAAGAAAAATTACTCGCGGCGATTGCGCGCGACGGAATTATATCGGCCGGAAGTACGGCTTACGCCGGATATAATGCGCCCTGGACACCGCCTTGGATGACCAGAAACGAAGTATTAGTTGAGATAAAATTATATGATTAAAAAAATTGTCTTAGCCGGGGGTTGTTTCTGGGGCATGCAAGAGTTAATGCGTCGACAAGCGGGGGTTATAAAAACAACCGTTGGTTATACCGGCGGTCAGATTAAGAATCCGACTTATGAAAATCACGAAGGACATGCCGAGGCCTTAGAAGTAGATTATGACTCTGAAAAAACTTCCTATAAAAATTTATTAGATTTCTTCTTTCAGATGCACGACCCGACAACTTTAAATCAGCAGGGAAATGATCGGGGCACATCATATCGATCAGCTATATTCTATAACAACGAAGAAGAAAAAAATGAAGCGCAAGATTTTATTGGCATTGTTAATAAATCTGGTCGTTGGAAGAAACCGGTCGTGACAACTCTGGAACCGCTCGGAGAATTTTATCCGGCCGAAGATTACCATCAAGATTATCTGCAAAAAAATCCCAATGGTTATAGCTGCCATTATGTTAGATTCGGAAGCTACTTGGGATAGGGAGGGGGTAGGTATTTATATACTTACCCTTTTTTTATTTTCTCTTTACAGGTGAACAATTGTTTACTATAATGTATTTGTATTTAAAAACATATGCTTGAAAAATATAAAAAACAAATTGTTCGCTTTTATCAAAAGAACAGACGGATGCCTAACTACGCGGAAGTCATGTCTCTTTTAGAATTTAAATCAAAGAACGCCGTTTTTAAATTAATTAATAAACTAAAAGAAGATAATTTTTTAACTAAGGACGAAAAGGGGAAGTTAATCCCGCTTCATCTTTACGGCGAGTTAAGAGTTCTTGGGCAAGTCGAGGCCGGTTTTCCGTCTCCGGCCGAAGAGGAGCTCGCCGATACGATGAGTATGGATGAATACTTGATTAAAAATAAGGAAGCGACCTATATGTTAAAAGTGAGCGGCGAATCAATGAAGGATGCCGGGATTATGCCAGGCGATATGGTTTTAGTCGATCGCAGTATTACCGCCTCCGACGGCGATATTGTCATCGCCGAAATTGATAATCAATGGACGATAAAATATTTAAGAAAAAAAGGTAAAGAATTTTATTTAGAACCGGCGAATAAAAAGTTTCCGATAATTTATCCGAAAGAAGAATTAAAAATCGCCGCGGTCGTTAAAGCGGTGGTGAGAAAATATTAATATGCCTCTAAATTTACATTCATTCCCGAACGCAATTTTACATATTGACGGTGATTGTTTTTTTGCTTCTTGCGAGGTCGCCCGCCGACCGGAATTAAGAGGTAAGGCGGTCGTTACCGGACTAGAAAGAGGAATTGTTTCTTCACTTACTTACGAGGCTAAAGCGCGGGGCGTTAAAAGAGCGATGTCACTTCAAGAGGTAAAAAGAATTTGTCCGGACGTGGTTCTTTTGCCTTCGGATTATGAGGCTTATAGTCTTTATTCGATGCGCATGTTTAATATCGTTAGGCGTTTTACGCCCGACGTTGAAGAATACAGTATTGACGAATGCTTCGCGGATATAAGCGGCTTACAACGGCCTTTAAACATGTCTTATGAAAAGATAGCCCAGAAGATTAAAGAAACTTTAGATAGCGAACTCGGTTTTACTTTTTCTGTTGGTCTAGCGCCCACTAAGGTTCTGGCCAAGGTCGGTTCGAAATGGAATAAACCGTCTGGGCTAACGATAATACCGGGCAGAGATATTCATCTTTTTCTTTCTAAGCTTGAGGTCGACAAAATATGGGGCATCGGACCACAGACGAGTGCTTATTTAAATAAATGCGGAATCAGAACGGCTTTAGATTTTGCCGAGAAAGATTTCGAATGGGTTAGAAGCCGTTTAACTAAACCACATCACGAAATATGGGAGGAGTTGCGAGGCAATATGGTTTATAAAATAGACCCAAATAAAAAATCTTCTTATCAATCGATAAGTAAAACAAAAACTTTTACGCCGCCCTCAAAAGAAAGGGAATATGTTTTTAGCCAACTTTCTAAAAACACGGAAAGCGCTTGTATAAAATTAAGACGCTATAATTTAGCGACCAAAAAAATTTTCTTTTTCTTAAAGACTCAGGATTTTCTTTTCAAAGGATTCGAATTTAAACTTATGCGCGCGACTGATAATCCGATTGAAATAATTAAAATGATTGATAAATATTTCGCCTCGGTTTTTTTAGAGGACCGACTTTTTCGCGCGACCGGAATTGTCTTAATGGATTTAGCGGAAAATAATTGTCGGCAGGCTGATTTATTTAACGAAGTGGTAACGGCCGAAAAGATTTCGAAAATATTCGGGAGCGTTGACGGGATGGCTAAACGCTACGGTAAACATACTTTATTTTTAGGCTCGAGTTTTTCGGCGATAAACAAATCACAACACGCGGGCGATCGGAAAACGGTCGCGGATAGAAAAGAAAATCTTTTTAAAGGCGAGACTTATCGGAAAAGATTGGCAATTCCGTTTTTGGGAGGGGTATCATAAAATTAATAGATGTTTTAAAGTATAAGTGCGTATTACTAAATAGGGAAGCAAATAATTAACTCTTAAATATATGCTTCAAATATTTTTTGCCTTAATTGCCGGAATACTGACAATCATTGCCCCTTGTATCTTGTTGCCCTTACCGATTATTTTAGGCGGGTCAGTCGGGCAAAGCAGTAAAACTAGACCAATATTTTTGGTTCTCGGTTTTGTTTTTACTTTTTCAGTCATTTCTTTACTTATAAATTTTTTAGTCTCTTCATTGGGCTTAAATCCCAATGCTTTGCGTACTGGTGCTGTTTTCTTACTGGCTTTGTTTGCGGTCTTTATGATTTGGCCGAAGCCTTTTGAATTACTCATGAGCAAAGGGAATTCCCTTATTAGCGCGGCTAATAAGACGGGACAATCGGCCGGTAAGGGAAATCTGGGCGGCTTCGTCCTCGGTATGCTTATTGGTATTATCTGGACACCATGCGCTGGGCCGATATTGGGCTCGATTCTAACCTTAATCGCTTTACAGAAAAATCTTGGTCAGGCCAGCGCTCTGCTTATTTCTTATGCGATTGGTGCCGGGCTCCCGATGCTCGCTATCGCCTATGGCGGCCAAGCGCTAACAACAAAAATTAAACGAGTCGCTAAATATTCGCAACGCATTCAGAAATTTTTTGGCGTAATATTAATTTTTTTGGCGATAGCCATTTATTTTCAATACGATACTTTTATTGAAGGAAAAATTTTAAATATTTTCCCGAGTTTAGGAACAACATTAGAAGAGGGTCTAATAAGCAACTCTAATAAATCGACGAAATCAGAAGCAGGTATTCCAGCACCAGAATTTACCGGCATTAGTAAGTGGTTAAATTCCGACCCTTTGACCGTAAAGAGTCTTCGGGGAAAGGTTGTTTTGGTTGATTTTTGGACTTATTCCTGTATCAACTGCGTACGCACCTTGCCGCATGTCACAGATTGGTACAATAAATATAAAGATCAGGGATTAGTGGTTATTGGCGTCCATTCTCCGGAGTTCGCTTTTGAAAAAGATTCTAATAATGTTATGATGGCAATTTCGCAATATAAAATTAACTATCCGGTTGCTCAGGATAATAATCTAAGTACCTGGCGGGCCTATAGCAATAACTATTGGCCGGCGGAATATTTAATCGATCAAAATGGCAACGTTGTATACACGCATTTCGGAGAAGGAGAATATGATGTGACCGAAAATACGATTCGCACTTTACTTGGTATCTCAGGCGATGTGGGAATAAATAACGGTCAGGATTTGACGGGAGTTCAATCGCCAGAAATGTATTTTGGTACGGAGCGCGAGCAATATTTGTCGCCCTATCAACAACCGTCGTTAGTTAGTGCTGATTACTCTTTACCAAGTATTCTTGATTTAAATCAGTTTGCTCTAGGAGGCAGATGGAAATTTCTCTCTGATCGAGCTAACTTAAGTGAGGGCAGTGGTGAAATAAAATTACACTTTTCTTCGGGAAAGTTGTTTATGGTTGCAGAAAGCTTAAACAATCCAGTAACTCTTAATATTACTGTCGACGGTCAGCCGCAGCCAGATGTTGTAGTCGGTCCATCACAACTTTATACTTTGTTCGATTCGGAAAAATATACTGACCACGTTGTGGACATAAAAATATCCGGTCCAGGCTTTGACGCTTTTACCTTTACTTTCGGTTAAATTCTTAAGTTTAGGTCGGCATAATATATATAATTAATAGAATAAAAATTAAAAAAAAGAGCTTACGAGCTCGTTTTTAAATTTGTGATATTGTTCTAATTGATTAGCTTTTTTATTATGATTGTGTCAATAAAGACTATTGACTCTAGCCTGTATTTATGTATTTATCCTAAAAAAAAGAAATTAAAATTTCATTAGTCTACAAAGGCCTTGATTCTCATCTGAGTTTCAAGGCCTTTTTCATTTAAAATTGGGCTTGCTTTTTTGATTGACAAAAAACAGGCCTTCATGGTATTATTTTTTATTAAATAGAACTTTAACATTAAAAAACATAGTTGTTTTAAACATAAACATTAACCAAAAAAATGATTCAAGATGAAAAAATTAGAAGCCCAGAATGCCAAAGTATTAGTTATTGGTGGCGGCGGTCGCGAACACGCGATCGGTCTGCAATTACAGACGGACCAGGTAGAAAAAATTTATTTTGCCCCGGGAAATGCCGGAACGGCCAAAATTGGAAAGAATGTCGAATTAAATTTAAAGGATTTCGGCGCGATTAACGATTTTGTAAAGAAAAATGAGATTGACTTAATTGTCGTTGGTCCCGAAGATCCTCTGGCTAACGGAATAGTCGATTATTTCCGAGCCAAAGGTGTTCCGATTGTCGGGCCGACTAAAGCCGCGGCGCAAATCGAAAGCAGTAAAATATTCGCTCGCCAATTAATGGAGGAAGCAGATATTCCACAGCCTGATTTTTGTGTATGTAACAACGAAGAAGAGACTAAAGAGGCTATTTCATTTTTTGGTCTGCCGGTTGTACTAAAGGTTGACGGCTTAGCGGCGGGTAAAGGAGCTTTTGTTTGTAAGAGCAAAGACGATATTGCCGAAGCTATGAAAGCTATTTACCGAGACAAAAAATTCGGAGTCGGTCCCATTTTGGTCGAGGAATGTTTAGAAGGACAAGAAATTTCCTTCTTTGTTTTGTGCGACATCTTAAATCACGTTGTAATCGGAACCGCTCAGGACTATAAAAGATTGCTTGATGGCGATCAGGGTCCAAACACTGGCGGCATGGGTTCAGTTTCTCCATCGCCTCTATATATTAAGAGGCGCTCTAAATTGATGAATGCGATTGACGATGAAATTATCACACCGATTCTTGAGATGATGCGTCAAAAAGGACATCCTTTTACCGGGTTCTTATATTGTGGGCTCATGATTGATAAGATTGGAAATCCGAGCGTCATTGAGTTTAATTGTCGCTTAGGCGATCCGGAAACGCAGGTCATACTGCCACTTATCAAGAATGACTTTTTTGAATTACTTTGGAAGTCGGTAAACAATGATCTGGCCGATACTCAGGTTTCTTTCTTCGATATCTCGGCGGTATTTATTGTTAAAGTGGCAAAAGGTTATCCTAGTGATTATCAAAAAAACATGACAATTAGAATTGTTAATAACTTTGATACCACCTGTTGCGAAATTATTCATGCCGGAACAAGACTTGATGAAAACAGAGAACTGGTCACTATGGTGGTCGAGTAATTGGCGCCATGGGCTGGGGAAAAGATTTGACCGAAGCACGAAGAGTCGCTTATGAGGCCGTCGATTGTATTCACTTCAACAATTCATTTTGTCGCAGTGATATTGGAGCGGGATTGTCGTAAAATATTAACATTCAAAAAAAATATTAATGGATAAATTACAGTTTCTGTTAGAGGCGAGAGCACAAATTTTTGCCGCGCATAAAAAATCTTTGTTGTTGCCGGGTGAAGGTAGACGTTTCGTTTATGAAACGAAGGAATTTGTTTATACCCATATTCAATTCGGCTTCTCTCCTTTTAAAGGGGAAGAAATCATTTATAAAAAATGGCCAGACGAGACTTTCACAGCGATTTGGTCGCTGAATTATGGCGGGGCAACTCTTGACTTTGTAAAAAAGCAAATCAAAGATGGTCGTCTTGTAGAAAGAATTATTAACTTTCTAAGGATGGCTTTAATGGAAGTTGATGAAAATTTTCCTTTCCGAGGACCTGAGGTTTTCGCTTCGGAAAAGTTTGTTTATCGTTCCCAACATTCCAGCGGAACGGATTATTTCAGCGGTCAGGAAAAAATAACTCTAGACGGTGTTACTGTTTATGAGGGCAACTTTTTTGGCGGTGAAATCATAGGCAGGGAAACGTTTAATTTTGATGTTTAGCCTTAGGTAAATAGCTAAGATCATAAAAATAAGCTGTAAGCAGCTTATTAGAAATTTTATTAAAGCCCAGTCTTTTACGAGGTTGGGCTTTTTAATTTTTATAAAATATTATTTTTTCCTTAAGACTATTTTCCATTTATTAATTATGATAATTGCTTCATCGCGATTCATAATTTTATTATGCCCCGGCAAAACTAAATTAAAATCAAGTTCTTTGATAAAATTTAGGGTCTTTATAAAATCAGCTTTATTCGCGGAGTAGCAACCGGCATAGATTTCTCCGTCATATAATTTGTAAAGTAAACCCAAAGTTAAAGTGTCCTAGCTAAAGTTTCGGCTAAACACTCTGTTTATATGATTCAATTTTTGGAGTAGAATATGAGTAGGTATTAATTATATATTATTTAAAACATATGAAGAGATTTTTAATAATAATGGCCGGGATATTTGCCGTGTTTTTGCTCGCGGTTTTGATTCTAAACAGTTTCATGACTAAGCTAAAAAACAGTAGTAATCATGCGCCGGCCAGCCTAAGCTCGGATTTTAAGGACTCAACTTATATTATTGATGGGAAAGCCGTTACTTTAAGAAATGGCGTCTCGGTCTCAGACGTCAGTGTCGATTCATCTTCAGAAACAATTACTCGCTTTTTCGGTAATGAGGCAATTGGCGATTTAAATAATGACGGTAAAGATGATGTCGCCTTTATCTTAACGCAAGAAGGTGGCGGGAGCGGCACTTTTTATTATGGAGCGGTCGCTCTCGAAAGTGATAAGGGTTATATTGGCTTAAACACAATTTTATTAGGGGATAGAATTTCTCCGCAAACAACGGAAATAAGCGATGGGAAAGTAACGTTCAATTATGCGGATCGAAACATTAATGATCCAATGACCACACCGCCTTCTGTCGGAGTATCAAGATATTTAAAGGTCATAAATAATGAGTTGGTTGTGTCTAAAGTCGAGAACGTGAATCCGGTCAACGATAAATCGGATTTAATCACGGTAGATAACTTAGCGTCTGGTCAAATTATCGGAAGCCCTTTGTCCATCACAGGGAAGGCGCGCGGCGCTTGGTTTTTTGAGGCTAGTTTCCCGGTTAAGCTTTATGACGAAAACGGCGGACTAATTACTTCCGCGATTGCTCAGGCTGATCTCTCGGACGGTGGGACCTGGATGACTGATAATTTTGTACCGTTTAAGGTTACGGTAGAATTTAATAATTCGACTAGTACGAATGGTACTTTAGTTTTTAAAAAAGATAATCCGTCCGGTTTGGCGCAAAATGATGACGAGCTAGATATTCCGATTAAATTTAAATAAGGTTTTTTTAAATAAAGTTTTGTTGACAGAAGATTGAGTTTAAACTAAGATTTTAAATCAATAAGTTCATTGAAATAAAGTTAAATAACAATTAAAAACCCAAAAAACTTTGCAAGATGAAAAAAGTAAAGACTGCAATGACAAAAGTTAACACCGTTTTAATCGCTTCGGGCAGCGGCACTGATGCTAACGCGATTATGCAAGCCTTTTCAGATGGCTTAATCCCGAACATAAATTTGACCGCTTTAGTTAGTACGAAGCGCCACGCCGGATGTCTTGAGAAAGCCAAGGCCTTATCTATCCCGACCATGATTATTGATCGTGAAGAAGTGGGTAGTACAGAGGAGTTTAACAGACTCTTGACAATATTTCTTGACCCCAAAGTTCGAAAACTGGTCTTTCTGGTTGGCTGTATTGAAAAAATTAATCCCATTAAAGGAATCAAAATTTACAATATTCATCCGGCCGATCCGCACCAATTTGGAGGTAAGGGAATGTATGGACTTAAAGTCCATGAAATGGTGATTGAGAATATCGAGGATCTAATCTCTCGAGGCCGTAAGAAAATCGGGGATAAATTTTGCACTTTTCCAACCGTGCATGAAGCCCTATTGGAATATGATTCCGGTAAACCTCTCCTCCGCACGAGCGTGGAAATTCCCAAACATTTAATTAAGGCCAAAGTTAAGGGCTTACTTACCTTAACTGAAGCTGCCGAGCGTTTACAGAAAGTCGTTCTGACTTATGAATGGCTCATGTTACCTTTAGCAGTCAGAGTTGCCGCCCAACAGATACTGGACGCGCAAATTATTTAATTGATGTTTTATAAGATTTGCAAAAAAAAGAAGCCCCGTGTCGCTTATAAACGCGGGGCTTTTAATTTCATAATTTAATTCTATCCAAGCAAGAATTAGTGTATAATAGTTTATAGAGATGTTAGCTAATGTATAATCATGTGTATTTGATATTTCTGGCTACGCTTATAATAATCTTGTCGCTGGTAACTATTATAACTTTAATATTTGTCATTTTTTGTTCGAATCTGATTTATATTAATTTAAGAACACTTGTTCCTTGGGCTAGAGTCCCGAATGCTAATCTGGAAAAGATTTTAGCGGAAGTTAATTTGCCGGCCGGTGCCTTAGTTTATGACTTAGGCTGCGGCGATGGACGATTTTTATTTTTAGCCGAAAAATATGGCTTCCGCGCCGTCGGTTATGAACTAGCTTATTATCCATATTTAAAAACGCTAATACATAAATTTTTAACGGGAAGCAATATTAGAATTATTAACCAAGATTTTTTTAAACAAGATTTGGGGCAAGCCAAAGCAATCTTTATTTTTTTGACGGCCGCGGTCATGGAGAAAATCGGACTTAAGTTAAAGGATAACTTAAAACCGGAAACAATGGTTATTTCTTACGGCTTTAAAATCCCGAATTGGCAAATTAAAAAAATTTTAAATACCTTGCCGAGTAAAACTTATATTTATTAAAAAATTTATGATTAAAATTGCGATCGGGTCAATGAATCCGGTAAAAATACAGGCCACTAAACTAGCTTTTGAAAAGGTTTTTGGCGATTGCGAGGTAATCGGTGTTGGCGTGCCGTCCGGTGTATCGGAAATGCCTCTGTCTTTCGCTGAGGTTTCTCAGGGAGCCAGAAACAGGGCTCAAAACGCCATTAAAGCTTTGGACGCTGATTATGGCGTCGGGCTTGAGGGCGGCTTTGATGACACGGAATTGGGCACTCTATTAGCCGGCTTTGTGGCCGTGGTCGATAGAAATAATGTTTGGGGTTATGCTCGAGGCGAGGGCTTATTTTTACCGGAAAAGATTGTTAAAAGAGTAAAGGAAGAAAATAAGGAATTAGGCGATGTGATGGATGAAATTAGAGGTTTAAAAAATACGAAACAGCAAGAAGGCTGTATCGGCTATTTTACGGATAATTTAATTACGCGAGTCGAGTCTTTTGAAAAACCGCTCATTTGTGCTTTATCGCGGTTTAGCAAAGCGGAAATGTTTGAATAATATGCCGGTTGAAACAAAATAGATTAGGGCTGGCTTATTTTTTATTTTTATTTATTTAAAGTCGCTTATATTAAAATTTTATGAATTATCGAAAGTATCGGTTCACTCGACTCTGGCTACACATTTTAACTATGCCGCTTATCTGGCTGCCGCTGCCGTTTATTATTTTGCTTGACTTAGCCTGCGCTTTATATCAGTTCATCTGTTTTCCGATCTATAAAATTGAACGGGTTAAGCGTTCGGAGTATATTTTAATTTTTGACCGTAATAAATTAAAATATTTATATGGTCTTGAAAAAATCGGCTGTATGTATTGCGGTTATGCCAATGGCACTCTAAGATATTTGAAAGAAATTGCCGGTCGGACTGAAAAGTATTGGTGCGGGGTGATGCATGAGGGAAAACCCGGCTTTAAAACGCAAGAGGATCAGGTTATGCAAAACTTCGCCAAGTTTGGCGATGAAAAAGATTTTTTAAAAAAATATGATGACAAGAAGTGTGTGAAATAGAGCTTTTACTCTTATACTTTACGGCCTTTAATTATTCTGATTAAAAACATAATAATCGCGATTACCAGTAAAATATGAATAAAACCGCCGATTGTGTATGAAGTAATTACGCCGATAAGCCAAAGGATGACTAAAATGACGGCGATTGTTGTTAACATAAATTTGTTGTTAAAGTGAATGAGATAAACGTAGTTTCTTGGGCTACTAGTTAGACTGGCACTATAGCATGTTTGGGTATAAATTGCACGCCGGGAAAATTTATCCAGTTAATAAAGCGGCTTTTTTTCTTGACAGAATATAGTTTAGGAGCTAAAATAATAAGTAACTAAAGGAATAATAAAAACAAGCCAATAATTATAATAAAAAATAAATAAATAAATTTAATTTACCTATTTTATGAGTATGCGTACAATCTTTACTAAGAAGAGAATTATTTGGACAATTATCATCCTCTTAATTGTCGGCGGTTTCGTTTATTATAAATATAGACCAAAAAACAACGCCGCTAATATTTCAACTACCACGGTCAGCGAACAGAAACTCGAACAAACGGTTTTAAGTACCGGCCAGGTTGTCAGTGAAACTGATTTAAATTTAAGTTTTCAGACTTCCGGGGTTGTGCAAAAAATAGCCGTTATTACCGGTCAGAAAGTTAAAACCGGTGATGTTTTAGCGACGCTTAGTCAATCAAACGCCAGCGCGTCTTTTACCAGTGCCAGCGGCCAGTTAGCGCAAGCGAGGGCTAATTATAAAAAGGTTTTAGCGGGGGCGACTCCGGAACAGATTAATGTTTCCCAGAAATCCGTCGATTCGGCTCAAGTGGCTTACAATAATTCTCTTAACCAGTTAACAAATATTCAAAGTTCGACGGCTTCGGCCATCAGCCAGGCGCAGGCGACACTTGATGATTTGCAATCCCCGGTTTCAACTTCGGATAATAAACGTTCGGCAATTCTCGTCACGATTGCGAACCAGCTAACGGCGGTTAAGGCCGATCTTGATAAAGAAAATCAAATTATCGATGATAATAACTTAAAAGACACTTTTGGCGTGACCGACGCCTCAAGCTTAAATAATTTTAAAATTGCTAATGGACAGGTTCAGTCTTTACTGGATATCGCTAATTCTAGCTTAGCGACCGCCCAAGGCTATAAGAGCGACTCAAATATTTATCAGGCGGTAGTCGATTCTTTGGCCGCTCTAAATCAAAATATCAGTGCTCTCAGCGGTTGTTATACCGCTTTGCAGAATTCCATTGTTAGTTCTAAATTTAGCCAATCAAGTTTAGATAGTTATAAATTAACAATTAATTCAGCTTTGTCTAATGAAAATTCGGGCATTACGCTTATTAAATCTTCTCGTCAGGCCTTGACCGATGCTTTGACGGCGGCGGCTAATGCGGTTACGAACAGTCAATTATCGGCGACTTCGCAAATAAGTTCCGCTCAAAATCAAATCAATAGCGCCAAAGCATCTTTACAACAATCAGAAGCAACCTTAGCGCAACAAAAAGCTAAAGCCCAGCCGGCCGATATCGATTCGGCCCGAGCCCAATTATTATCAGCCCAGGGAACAGTCGAGGCGGCGCAAACGGCCCTCGACAATACCGTTCTAAAAGCACCGGCGGACGGAACAATTACCCAGATTGATACTAAAGTTGGCCAGCAGGCGACAGCCATGCAGGAAGTTTTTGTTTTACAAAATATAAACTCTTTACATACCGAGGCTTATGTGAGCGAATCGAATGTCGCATCCTTACAAATAGGCCAACCGGTTGATTATACTTTTGACGCTCTCGGACCGGATACTCATTATCAGGGTAAAATTTTAACGATTAATCCGGCTTCGACCGTAATCTCCGGCGTGGTTAATTATTTGGTTAAGGCTGACTTGCCGAACATTCCGGAAATAAAACCCGGTATGACCGTTAACATGACAGTTTTGGTGGCGACTCGCGATAATGCCTTAGCGGTTTCGAGCAGCGCGATTATTAATTCGAACGGCGAACAATTTGTCCGCGTTATTGATGATCCAAAAACGAAAACTTACCATCAAGTTAAAGTGACGACCGGTTTGCAGGCGGACGGCGGTTTAGTCGAAATTTTAAGCGGTCTAAGCAACGGTCAGGAAATAGTGACTCTGATTAAATAATAAGTGGAAAGTTTGATCTTAAATTAATAGTTCCGATTTTATGAATTTAATAAACATAAAAAATTTAAAGAAAGAATATGTAACCGGCGATGTGGTTACTCCGGTTTTGGAGAATATAAATTTTAAAATCGATCAGGGCGAATTCGTCGCGATTATGGGACCATCGGGAAGCGGCAAATCAACCCTAATGCATATTCTGAGCTTTTTAGATCGAGCTAGTTCGGGCGTTTATGAGTTTAAAGGCCAAGACATCAAAGACTTTAATGATAATTACTTGGCGGAATTAAGAAATAGAGAAATCGGTTTTGTTTTTCAGTCTTTTAATTTGCTGCCGCGAACCACCGTTTTGGATAATGTGAAATTACCTTTAACCTATAGCAAGAAAAAAAATCATGATGAACTGGCGAAAAAATCTTTAGAGTCGGTTGGATTATCGCACCGTTTAAACTATTATACTAATCAAATTTCCGGCGGTGAAAAACAGCGGGTGGCGATTGCCCGCGCTTTAGTTTGCGATCCGGCGGTAATTTTTGCCGACGAGCCAACCGGTAATTTAGACTCAAAATCTGGTAATACGGTAATGTTCTTGCTGCAACAGTTAAATGATCAGGGTCGCACAATTATTCTGGTGACGCACGAGACCGATACGGCCAATCATGCGAAAAGAATCATTCGGATTAAGGACGGAAATATTTTATCGGACGAGTTGGTTAAAAAGAGAACCATTGCGGAGGCGGACAAAGATTTAATTAAATAATTTTTTATTTGTGACTGTATTTCCGGTTATAAAATTAGTGGTTAAAAACCTTTTAGCTCGTAAGGGCCGAACCTTTTTAACTATTTTAGGAATTACCATCGGCGTCGCCGGGGTAATTATTATTATCTCCTTGGGTGCCGGAGCGCAGAGTTTAATTTTGGGGCAAGTTACTAAACTGGGCAGTAATTTACTTTATGTTACGCCGGGCAAAACCGCCGATAGCGGCGCGCCTATTCCCGGCTTAGTTATAACCAGTTTAGTCAGCAGCGATACGCAAGCACTTCGTGATAAGGGGCGAATTCCTTATACGACCGCCGTTAATGCCTCGGTCTCCGGAACGGCTACCGTAACTTGGGGTAATAAAACGGTTGACGCCACATTTTCCGGTACTGATAGTGAATATCCAAAGGTGGCTAATTTTACGATGCAGTCCGGACAGTTTTTCAGTGCTGCTGAAGATACGGGGGCGGCCAACGTCGTGGTCCTCGGTTCGGACACGGCTAAACAGTTGTTTGGTGATGCCGGCGTTAATCCGCTCGGACAAGTTGTTAAGGTAAAAAGCGCTGTTCAAAATGATGCCGGCGGTGTTCCTTTAAGAGTAATCGGCGTCATTGCGCCGCGCGGCAGTTCTTTTTTCCAAAATCAAGACGAACTTATTTTTATGCCTTTGGCCATTGGCCAGGAACAAATACTGGGCATTCATTACTTACAGTCAATTTATATCAAGGTCGATGACGCTTCTAATGTCAGTTCAACGATTGCCGCTATTACCGCAACTTTAAAACAGCAGCATCATATTTTAGACGATGTGAATATTGATTTTACAATTCGTAATCAAGCGGATGCGGTTAAAATTCTCTCGACCATTACCGACGCCCTGAGTTTGTTTTTAGTGGCGATGGCGGGGATTTCTTTGGTGGTTGGCGGAATCGGTATTTTAAATATTATGGTCGCGACTGTCGCCGAGAGAACGCGGGAAATTGGTTTGCGAAAAGCGGTCGGCGCGACTAAAAAAGCAATCCGTAACCAGTTTTTGTTAGAAGCGGTCTTGCTGACCAGCCTGGGCGGTCTCGTGGGAATTATTATCGGTGTTTTGGCCTCTTTTCTAATTTCCTTGCTCATGAAAAATTTAGGTTATGATTGGGCTTTTGTCGTTTCGGGAATGTCGATAATTTTATCGGTCGGTGTTTCAATTTTAACGGGGATTACTTTTGGCTTATTTCCGGCCATCAAAGCGGCGAAATTAGATCCGATTGACGCTTTAAGATACGAATAATTAAAGATATGTATAATGCTTTAAAACAAGCGATAAAAGCATTAATGGCCAATAAGGGCCGGACTCTTTTAACGACTCTAGGAATCATGATCGGGATTGCGACCGTAGTTTTAGTTTTATCGGCCGGCGAAGGATTTCGTTCCTTAATTAATAATCAGGTGGCCAGTTTTGGGACAAATACTTTATATATCCAAACCCAAGTCCCTTCGGCGAATAAAAATCGATCGCCTCGCGATTCGGCCGGTTCCGGGATCGTGATTACGACTTTAAATCAGCGCGACCTTGATAGCGTTAAGAGATTGCCGAACGTCATTGATGATTATGGCATGGTTATGGGTCAAGCCGCCGCCAGTTATCGCAGCAACAGTAAAACGGCGGTTTATATCGGGGCTTCGGCGGCCAGATTTAAAATTGATCAAAGCACCTTAAAATCGGGACGATTCTATACAGAAGCAGAAGATAATAGCGGCGCGCAGGTTGTTATTTTGGGTAATAAAATTGCCACCGATTTATTTAAACAGGATGACCCGGTCGGAAAATTATTAAGAATTGGTTCTTTGAATTTTTCGGTGATTGGTGTTTATAACTCTTCGAGCGGACTGGGCGGCGGGAACGATGATATGGTTTTTATTCCTCTGAAGACAGCCCAGAAAAAAATGCTGGGGATAAATTATTTGGTTGAGGCGGTGGTCCAAATTCAAGATTTAAACTTGAGCGATGTAACGGCGCAAGATATCAGCACCGCAATTCGCCATAATCATAATATTACCGACACCGCTAAAGATGATTTTAAAGTGACGACTCAAGCGCAAGTGATGGATATTTTTAATACGATTTTTAGCAGCGTGACGATATTACTGATTGCGATTGCGGCCATATCGCTGATTGTCGGCGGAGTGGGGATTATGAATATTATGTATGTGGTTGTTACGGAAAGAACAGCTGAGATTGGTTTACGAAAAGCCTTAGGCGCAAAAAACTCGAATATTTTACAAGAATTTTTAATTGAATCAATTCTGGTTACCTTACTCGGCGGCGGAATCGGTATTTTATTCGGGGCTTTTTTAAATTGGATTTTAACCCAAGTGGCGATTAGCAGCGGATTAGCTTGGACTTTTTCTTTGCCTCTGTATGCGATTGGAATCGGCTTTGGAGTTTCCGCGGTAATCGGAATTAGCTTCGGGGTTTTACCGGCGATAAATGCCTCTAAGCTTGATCCGATTGAAGCTTTACGACATGAATAATAATCGGTAATTAAAAACAGTAAACTTAAAATATTATTACTAACTTTATGATAAATAAGCGACCGGAACTATTACAGAGTTTAATTGAAAAATTAACCCATGTAATTCACATGATGCATCACAATACCGAACGAGTGCCTTTTTATGACAGTCTGCTCAGTAAACAACAAATAATGATCCTGTTTTTTATCTGGGAGAACGACGGTGAGACTTCCGTGAAAGATGTGGCGAAATTTCTCCATGTTACTTCGGGGGCGGTTACTCAGTTTGTTGATTCTTTAGTGGAAAATAAAATCGTTATCCGAGAAGAGAATTCTCTTGACCGGCGCAGTGTAAATTTAAAGTTAACAACTGGCGCGAAAAAGCAATTTAATGATTTTAAGAAAAAATATATTGAATCAGCCAGTAAATCTTTTTCCGAGTTAAGCGACCAAGAATTAAGGCAGTTTATCGGGCTGGTCGAAAAAATTAAAACCGTGAGCTGATATGTACTTATTGCTAATAATTTTATTGACGTTAATTGGTTATTTCATTTTTTTTATTTCCCAATCTTATAATATTTTTTTCAAAGGCTACGCGCCGTTTATTTCAACGGGCGGGGAAGCAATTAAAGAAATGTTAAG
>Ga0073936_10004961_pt1 | contig 18148 bp, 11 predicted proteins | sample AliMusrvi5mmetaG_FD_87041 | JGI IMG/M metagenome (GOLD analysis project Ga0073936, IMG submission 87041) | Freshwater lake bacterial and archeal communities from Alinen Mustajarvi, Finland, to study Microbial Dark Matter (Phase II) - Alinen... | ecosystem: Environmental > Aquatic > Freshwater >... | reverse complement strand
TAGTTTTGACGATTTCTCTAAAAAGTTCGGAGGACACGTTTTTATTATTTTCAGTATTGATGACAAGATTAAAAATGAAGATGTAATTGAACAAATTGCTATCGAAATTAAACGATTGACAGAAATTTTATAGGCGAAATAATACCATATAGGCATAAACCTATTTGTCTGATAAGTTAACGCCGATTCTTCAACTGACAATAGTGATTTTTACATCTTTCTATAATTGTTATTTTTCGTTTCGTCGGCGATAAATGGCTCTATTGCTAGCAGATGAAAAATTATAAACAATAAAGTCCCAAAATTATTCTCAAAATAATCAGTTAGTTGAGTATCTTTAACCTGGAAACTCAACTACTATGCACTCAATCAAATTATTACCGCTCATAACGGTATTGATCTTCATGTTCCCGGCAGGAAGCCTTCCGGCACAACCATCGAAAGAAAATATCGAATCCAACTTTGACCATCCTCCCAAAGATTGCTGGCCACATACCCGCTGGTGGTGGCCGGGGAATGCCGGATCGAAGGAGGAGATCACCCGCGAATTGGAGCAGATGCGCAGTCATGGCATACGCGGAATTGAGCAGATTTCGATGGATCCGGTATATGAGAAAGGAAACGTGCCCTACCTTTCGGACGAATTTATGGGGTTGCTCACCCATGCCGTAAAGGAAGCCAGAAGGCTTGACATGGAGGTCTCACTTAACTTTGGTGGCCCCGGCTGGATCATTGGGGGAGAATTTGTCCCGGAAGCGGACCGTAGCAAGGATTTGGTGCCCACTTTTACGGATCTTTCAGGACCACAGACCTACCGTGGCAAGCTTCCCGACAGGCTGATCAAAACGAAAAGATCATGGGAAGTTTTCACCCCTGCACTGGATGGTACTGAATCACTCATAGCTGCCATTGCGGGGAAAATGGACAAATCAGGGAAATTGATTGAAACATCCATGATCAATCTCACCGCGCAGGTGAAAAACAATCAATTGGAATGGGTTGTCCCGGATGGCGACTGGAAACTGATGGCCTTTTGGCTCAAGAAAAACGGCATCGCAAATGCCGTGGACCATTTCAACAAGGGGGCCATGGAGCGTTACTGCAATTTCCTTGGCAACAAATTTTACTCGGCTTTCGGTGATGAGTTCGGAAAAACGGTCGAGTCGCTGTTTGTTGACAGTTTTGAGTTACCCAACCTGGCAAGCGGAGTGAACTGGTCGACCGGACTCTTTGATCAGTTTAGAAAAACATACGGATACGATCTGATTCCATTTCTGCCGGCTGTCTGGTTTGAAATGGGCGACAAATCTCCCAAAATCCGGTACGATATGAATGAATTTCTCCATACTACCGGACTCAATGTCTTTTACAAAAGCTTCCTGGGATGGTGTGAAACTCATCACATCAAGGGTCGCATCCAAACTTATGGCTTCAATTCGGACAACATCGAATCTGCGGGGATGGCTCATATTCCTGAGATGGAGATCACTGCCGGAGAGAAAGACCAGGCCGACTGGTTCGACACCCGCATCGGACCGAAGAAATATGTCTCATCAGGAGCTCATCTCTACGACCGTAAAATTGTCTCGGCCGAGGTCTACACTTTCATCCATTGGGAACGCTACCGCGAAACGCTGGAAGAGCTCAAGATTGCCAGCGATAGCTACCTGCTGTCAGGCGCAACCAAGTGTTACAACCACGGATTTAATTTCCTGCCCGAGCAAGAGGTCTCCCCTTCCCGTTCAATTCCCTTTGCAGCTTATATACAGCCACAGAATGTCTGGTGGAAATACTATCCGAAACTGTCAGAATACATTGCAAGGTGCTCCTATCTGCTTAGGCAGGGAGATTTCAAGGCCGACATTGCACTTTATTCTCCTTTGGCCAACCAATGGGCTATCAATGTCATTAATCCCAGAAAATGGACACGGGAGTTTGATTGGGGGGAATTGGGTGGTTTGATCGTTTCCAACGGATACGATTATGATTTGGTTAACGATGATGTACTGCAACACCATGCTATCCTACATGATGGGATAATTTCTGTTCAAAAAATGGAGTACAAACTCCTGATCCTACCCAATGTGGAGACAATTCCCCTTCAAACGCTCGAGTTTATTGAGAAGTATGTCAAGCAGGGTGGCAGTGTTCTTTTTCTGGAACGATTGCCTGAAAAGTCGACAGGATTGAACGATGCAGCCGAGATGGATGCAAAGGTTAAAGAGATCGTTAACCGCCTTTTTAGTGAACCATTCTCTGCTGATTCTTCCGGAAAAAACCTTTATGGAATCAAAGAACCCAAAAATGATCCGACAATCGGCTTTTCCTATAGCAAAGGAAAAGTCTTCCGTTTGAACCATGTGATTGACAGACAGATTTGGTGGGACAAACAGGCAAGTTACCTCGATCCGTTTCTCAAAATCCTCCGGAACCGCATTGCACCGGATTTTGGAATCGATTTTGCCTATGAGGGGTTGCGGAAAAACGACGGATTGACTTACCTGCACAGAAAGATAGGGGATTCGGATCTTTATTTTGTAGCCAACATCCAGGACAAAATCAGCACGATTCCTGTAACTTTCAGGGTAAAAAACCAAAACATACGCAAATGGGATCCCTTTACAGGAAAAATTACGACTGTTCTCAATTTTGAAGAGAACAAGGATGGGATTTGTGTTCCATTGACAATTGCCCCCTATGAATCATTTTTTCTCGAATTTGCACCTGGCAAACCAGTCTGCCAGGTGATAAAAACTGATTTTCAGCAAATTATTTCTCTGGATGAAAATACAGCGGTGGCTGAAACCCCGGTGAACGGGAATTTCACTACCACGATCAAATCAAAATCAGGTACAGAAACATATATCTCAAAAGTGGTTGGCTTGCCTGCACCCTTTGTAATTTCCGGGAAATGGAGTATGGAATTAAAAGGGATAGATTTTGCAACAGTTCAAAAAACAACAGACCATCTCAGTTCATGGAGTGATGATGAAGCCACCAAAACATTCAGCGGGACAGGCAGATACCTGATAGAATTTGATCTTCCGGCAGATTATTTAGCCTCTAATCAGAAGATTTATCTCGATTTGGGCAGAGTTGGAAACATTGCTGAAGTGAGCATCAATGGCAAACAGGCAGGGATCATCTGGATGAGGGGACAAAAGCCAGAAGTGACTGATTTATTGATGAAAGGGAAAAATCACCTGGAAATTCTGGTTACCAATACGCTTATCAATCGCATTGCATCCATGAAAAAACCTTTGCCGGTTCCAGACAATATGGTTTCCCGTTTTGGCAGCAAGGACAAACAGACTGAAGTTCCAAGAGAATTTGGCTTTTCTTCGCTACCGGCTGCAGGCCTATTGGGTCCGGTCAGACTGATACCAACAAGGAAAGTGGTGATCCCACTGTAAAAGATATGAGATATGAGATATGAGATATGAGATATGAGATATGAGATAGTTGGAATCTAAGTACTTTAGGCACTTCAGGCACTTTAAGTACTCTAAGTACTTTTCAGGGAACTTTTGGTTCCGGGATCTTGCCTTTCACCTTGTCATATTGTTTAAACTCATTTCGCTGCAGTGAATCAATTGAACTGCCGTTAAGAATTTCACCTTTTTCATACTGGATATGGTATTTCGGCTTTCCATCGTTGTCAAATACCTGCCAAGTACCATCTGAGAGGTCATCCTTAAAGTTCCCCTCCATGGTTTTTATCCCCTTTTCATCAAAAAAAAGTGCAGGACCGCTTTTCTTTCCTGCAGCATACCGGATTTCATTCCTTTTGGACCCTCCGGGATAGAATTCGATGGAATTCCCGTTGAGAGTATCATTTTTCATCTCTTTTTCCCATAAAATTTTCCCGTCGGCATCGAAACCTAACGACTTGCCCGACTTTTTGCCGTTGGCATAGTTTTCTATCAGGACGACTTTGTCCCCATCGTAAAAATTCCAGGTACTGTCTCGCAGGGTGCCTTCAAAAATGCCCTTGGCATATTGTTTGCCATCCTCGTCAAATAAGATAGCAAAAGCACGTTCAGAATTCGGACGATAGGTTAGTATTGCCTTTGTTTTGCCATTCTCATGGTATCTTTTCCATTCTCCTGCCGGTTTCCCATTTTCAAAGAAACCTTCGTATTTCAATTTACCATCAGGATAATTGCTCACCCATTTCCCCTGTTTCAACCCCTTCTGGTCTGTCTTGTTGATGGATAGCTGGGCATTGGCAAACATTACCAGCGCGCAAAGGAGCAAGGTGAATAGAATATTTTTCATTATGAGTCGGTCTTTGAACAAAGGTATAGAAAACTTCTCCAACAAGAGAATTAAGCTTATTTTTATGCATCGGCAAAAGATCGATGTTTATGCTTACCTACTAACACATTTATTCTTGAATACCGCAAAATTATTACTCTTCCTGTTGGTTTTGATAATGACGAGTAGCCTTTCGTCTCAAAACCAGTCTATCTCTTCCGGATCAAAATGGTTCTATACGGATCCCAGAATCCATACTGTCCTTTTTTACACAGAAGGATGGGAGTTCTCCATGCCCGTGATGGAATTAGGCAGTTCACAAAAATTGATCTGCAAATTTGATCAGTTTTCGACGGATCCCAAAAGTTACCAATACACGTTGGTCCATTGCGACGCTGACTGGAATCCCTCGCGTGTAGTTACTTCCGAATACATGGATGGATTTCCAGAAAACCCGGTCAACGATTATTCCTTCTCTATCAATACGACCATTCCCTATGTCAATTACAGGCTGACACTTCCCAATGAAAATGTGACGATGAAGTTATCAGGCAATTACTTGCTTGAAATATGGGAGGATGGCAACAAAGAAAAGCCTGTACTTATCAGGCCTTTTTATGTGACTGAAAAGATGGTGGATATTGCGGGTGAAGTTCAGAAGGCAACATATGAGGGGTACAATGGAGCGAGTCAGCAACTTTCCTTTGTGGTTAATCTACCCAAATTAACCATTTCTGATCCGGTGAATGAGATCAAAACAGTGGTGATGCAAAATTCAAGAACAGACAACCAGCTCTTCGGACTCAAACCTACATTTATCCGTCAAAATCAATTGGTTTATGAAGACAGAGTCAATCTTTTCAAGGGGGGCAACGAATTCAGGAATTTTGATGCCAAAACACTGCAAAACAATGGTATAGGTGTTCATTCCATTGAATTCCGCGATCCCTACTTTCATGTTTTTCTCGAGAAGGATCTTTCGAGAGGCCATGAGATCTATTATACCAGGACCGACCTGAATGGAAAATTCCTGGTAAAAAATGACCATGCCTCAGATGCCGATCTCGAATCGGACTACATTTATGTCCATTTTTCGCTGGCTCCTTCCGACCAAGTTACAGATGACCAAATCTATGTATTTGGAGCGCTCACCGATTGGCAATGTATGCCTTTCAATCAAATGGTCTATAATGCAGAATCCAAATTGTATGAGTCTACGATCCTTTTGAAACAGGGATTTTACGATTATCAGTATGTGACCATGAAAAAAGATTCAAAGGCAATCGATGCCACCTTTCTGGAAGGCAGTCATGTAGAGACTGAAAATGATTATCGTGTGTTTGTGTACTACCGTGGATTTTCAGCCAGGTATGACCGGCTGGTTGGTTACAGGGTATTTAATTCGGTAAAAAGATGAGAATTGCTTGAAATTTGACTCACCCCCCGCCGAATTTGAGCAGGCATGCATTCCAAGCCAGAATGACACATTAGTATTGGATTCCATTCACAGGGTTACTTAGCCAACTTTCTTGCCGGAACAGCTCAATCTTCAAAGAGCTCCTCATGCCCCTGGCTTTTGGCATAGATGATACGGATCATGGTAGGCAACACTATCAATAGCATTGGCATAGCCACCAGGAATCCGCCTATGATGGCAATCGCCAGAGGCTGGTGCATCTGGGCACCAGCACCAATACCCAGGGCAATTGGCATCAGGGCAATGATAGCCCCAAGAGCCGTCATCAGTTTCGGACGCAAACGGGTAGAGATGGCATAGACAATAGACTCGTCAACATCCATTTTTAGCCTGGCTTCCTTGAATTGAAGAAAGGTAAAGATGGCATTTTCACCAATGATCCCGACAATCATGATAAGTCCGGTATAGCTACCTACATTGAGTGGGGTTTTTGTAAGGAAAAGTGCCAGATAGCTGCCTGAGATGCCCAAAACTGCGATCAGCAAGATGGTGAATGCTATTCTGAACTCCTTGAAAAGTGCCAATATGACACAAAAAACGAGCAAACTCGCGGTAATCAGGATGATCAGCAGCTCATCAAAGGATTTCTGCTGTTCGGCATAGGCTCCGCCGTACACAATGCTGTAACCCTGTGGCAAAGTCACCTGTGCAGAAACCTTTTGCTTAATCTCTTTCACGGCACTACCGAGATCCCTCTCAGTCAGTCTTGCTGAAACAACACCCATGTTTTGGAGATTCTCGCGGTTGATTTCGGCATCCCCTTCAATCAGTTTCACGGTAGCCAATTGTTTGATAGGCTTCAGTTTTCCGTTGGGCATTGAGATCTGCAGGTTCTTGATATCCTTGACATCCAGCGTTCTGTTCCCCGGATAAAGCAGCCGGATGTTGGTAAATTGCTCCCTGTCCTGTATTGAACCTACAATATTTCCCTCAAGAGCGGTCTGAAGCTGGTATTGCAAATTTGCAGAAGTGATGCCATATTGCGAAAGTTTTGTATTATCTGGCAGGATGTTCACGTAAGGTCCGGCGGCAATTATTCCGTCCGAAACATCATCGACACCGTCGATTTTCGAAACGATGGATGCGATCTTTCTCGACATCTCTTCCAATTTGATCCGATCATTACCGAAAATTTTCACCTCAACCGGTTTGACAGACTCCATGAGGTCGCCAAGCATATCGCCTATCACCTGACCAAAATCAATTTTCAATGCTGGTTGGGAAGCTTGGACCCTGGAACGAATAGCGTCTATCACCTCCTCTGTTGTCCTGGACCTGCTCTTCTTCAATTGGATTAGGTAGTCACCCTTGTTGGGCTCCGTAATAAAAAATCCCATTTCAGTGCCGGTACGACGGGAATATGTCTCAACTTCAGGTATTTGTACAATAATTTTTTCAACTTCCCTCATCATTCGGTCTGTCTCCTCCAGAGAGCTGCCAGATGGGGATCTGTAATCCAAAACGATACTTCCTTCGTCCATCTCGGGTAGGAAACCAGTTTCCAACCTTGGGAAAACATAAAGAATCGAAAGTACAAGAAGGCACATGAATAGCAGACTGATGGCTGGCCTGTGTATAAAGTAGGAGACCCATTTTTGTGATTTGACAAGATGAGAAATCTCTTTTTCATTTCGACTGGAGGGTTTTCCCTTCCCCGAAGTCAGCAACAGATAGATGACAGGCAGTCCCATCCAGGTGACAAAAAACGAGCAAACCAGTGTGACAATCATGGCATTGGTCATCACCTTGAAATAAGCACCTGCAACTCCGGTCATCAACAGGAAAGGGAGAAAAATAACGATGGTGCTCAAAGAGGACCCTACCATGGCAGGGAAGAGAAACCGAATGGCTTTCTGTACCAAAGTTGTCGATTTTTCATAAGGATGTTCCTCATGCGTTCGTTGAATCTGTTCAACGACAACAATGGCATCATCGATGATCAGCCCGATGGCCGCAGCTATGGCCCCCAAAGTCATAATGTTGAGCGTCTGGCCCATTGAATAAAGGACAATCAGGGTCAGACAGATCGTAACGGGAATGGTAAAAAGGATGGTGGCACTTGCTTTAAAAGAGCGCAGGAACAGGATGGCAACAACTATGGCGAGAAACAACCCAATCCATAAACTGTCGGTTACACTCCTGATGGACTCATTGACAAAATCAGCCTGAATATAGTAAGGCTTGATGACAATATCGGAGGGCAATGTCTTTTGAAGATCTATCAGTTTCAGCCGCATTTTCTCTGTCAGCTCTATCAGGTTAGTATTGGGCTGTTTGATAACTGCAATCAGTAGGTTCTCCTTCCCGTTGGCATTGACTTTGATATACTCTTTGGCTTCCCTGATCTCAACGGTAGCAATATCTTTCATCAGGATAACCCGTTTCCCGGTATTGCTGACCACCAGATTCTCCAATTCCATCTTGTTTCGTCCCAAAGCATCTGTGATTGTTAAATACAATCTCCGGTAATCGTTGAGATAACCGTTCGACCTAACAAAACCCGTTTCATTGAGAGTGTTTTTAATGATCTCGGGGGTCAGTCCCAGAGAACTGATTTTAGAAATGTTGAGTTCGACCCAATATTCCTTCTCTTTCCCCCCGATAATTCTAATTTCAGAAACACCTTCCACCTGGGAAAGAAATGGTTTGATGGTGAAATTGGCGAGATACTTCAATTCTATTGGAGAGCGACCTTTTCCTTCGAGTGTATATCCAATAACCGGCAGAATGGAAGGGTTCATTCTTTCGACAGCAATCTGGAGTTCCGGAGGAAGGGATGCGCGTATCTCACTGATTTTAGATTCGATACGTTGCTGACTCAGGTTGATGTCCGTTTTCCAATCCATAAATGCGGATATCTCGCAGGAACCCCTGCTGGTACTGCTTCGCAGTACTTTAAGGTCGGGAACTTTCTTTATGGCAAGTTCAAGAGGACGGGTAACTGTCATCATCATCTGATCGACAGGTTGTTGACCGGCATCGGCAATGATTTTTATCTTCGGAAAGGTAATCTCCGGAAACAGGGAAGTTTGTAAGATGCTGTAAGTGAAACCACCACCCATCAGGATCAAGGCAATGACTACCGAAAGGGCATTTTTATGCGCTGTAAAGAAACTCTTCATGGATGTGTCATTTTTCGATCACTACTTTGGCTGTATCCGGCAATCCAAAATTTCCTGTCAATAGAATTTTCTGGTCAACGGTGAAATGAGGAGATACAATCTCTACGCTATCACCTGCCTCTATCCCCCTGGTAACCGGAACCTTCACCGCCGTCATGCTATCGCTCATCACCATGACCCAATATTGACTCTGAATCTCGTTGGTTAAAATTGCTTCTTTTGGAAGTATTGCGGCCGCAGAATTCATCTTCTTGATATACTGGATCTTGGCTACCAGATTCTCTGGAATAGATTTTGTATTGTCAATCCTGATGATATAACTTTGGGTTTGTGATTGTGCATCCATTGAGGGCAATGCATTGGTAACCGTACCCTTAATCTGTTCTCCATCTGGCAGGGTTAACTCCACAGTTTTATTCGATGAAAGATAGGACCTCAATTCGTAGGGAAGTTCCAGAAGAAACACCAGACTCCTCCTGTCACCTATGGTGGCTAGGATTTCACCATCCTGGATATAATCACCTTCGCGGTAATTGAGTTGCAAAATAAATCCGTTGCCTGGTGAGTTGACGGATATTTTACCGCTAAACCGAAAAGAACTATCCAGCTTCTCCACGGTATTTCCCAGACTCTGTGACTCTTTTGACCGAATGACAAAGAGTTTGTCTCCAACTGAGATTTGTTGACCCAAATTGACTTTCACCTCCTGGAGGTATCCATTGGCGACAGATTTCACATTGGTTTTCAAAAGAAATTGAGAAATCGCATTCAATTCGACAGATTCATTCAAGGCGCCAATCTTGATGTTCGTAATGGTAACAGGTACTCTTCCTTCCGGCTGAACCTCATCCGAAGAACTCTTACCAAAATGACATGCGGCGCTCAGAAAGACCAGAAGCAAGGAAGCAAGTATTGAAATTCTCATTGGTGTCTGTATTTTTTATTGCTGCTATTTTTCTCTACACCAGTAATTTAGCTGGTTTATTAGCTGATAATATTCAATCTGATTTTGTATCAACAGATTCTGGGACGTAAGAAATCCTGATATTGCGATAAGATATCCGGTCACGCTCACATCCCCGGTTTCAATTAATTTTCGGTTGGCATCCACCAGAACTCCGGAATAGGTGATCTGTTTTTCAATCTTACTTTTATATTTTTGATTATCTGCCAATTGTATAATAAGTTGGTCAATTTGCTGCTTGTACTGCTTGCCAAAAAATTCACTGTTGGTCTTTCGGGTCTGTTCTGAAAGGGCAACCTGATCGTGCTGCATCTTTTTTTGCCGGCCATCGTAGACGGGGATGGACAGGTTGAGTCCGATGTTGGGTCCGAAATTTTTCCAGGGTTGGTAAGCCAGGGATGAATTGTATCCAAAATCTCCAAAGAGATTCAATTTGGGCTGATAGGAGAAATCAATCTGTTTGTGCGCTATTGCCAGGTTGAGACTGTCCGTCACAAATTGCTGATAGAAAATTGATTTCTGCAGCTCAGGTAATTTTTCAGCAACCAGAGCCGGATCTTCAACCTGAAAAGTGGTGGTATCAACCACCCCACACATATAATTCAGGGTTCTTGCTGCATTTTTCAATTGGTTCCTGGTTTGAATCAACTGCAATTCCTGTTGTTGCATCAAAACGACAAATGTAAGGTAATCGGTCTGTTTGTAAACACCGGTTGCTGTGAGCTTTTTGAAGAGGATCTCCTCCTTTTGCATCAGTGCCAGCAAATCTCCATTAAAATTCACTTGCCGGGAAAGGCCAAAAACATTTATATACTGATCAGTTACGCTTTTTTTGAGATCCTGTTCCGTTATTTTGGCCGGATTCAAGATCGAACTTTTTTGCAATGCAATTGCCTGCAACTGGTTCTGAAGGTTTCCTTTGCTGATAATTCCTTTAGAAACAGCAACTGCGGCATAGATATTTGTACCGTTGGTGATGGCCTCATCCTGTCCGAAACCATTGATAACCGGTGTGTAACTATCGTTGGTGACTGCATTCACCTGCACACCCAATCCGGCCCGTAGCCGGAGGCTGTCAATGTCACTGGTTTTAAGTCTGTTTTGATACTCTTTCAGCAAGGGCGAATTGTGAAGCGCCAGATCAAGGAAATAGCCCAGATTCTTGTTCTGTGCACTTCCGGTTAGGATGATAATAAACAAAAACAGTGCAGAAAAAACAGATTTCCTCATTTTCCCAGGGATCGTATTAGGTATTTGATGCTGCTCTACTCTATCCGGTTCAATCGTAGTTCATATAATGACAATATTACTAAAATATAGTTTAATCCGTAGTCCGGAGTTTTTGATTTATCACTCTTTTATCCTAATGTTTTCTTTTCGCAATAATTATTTTTGAAAAACCAATAACTACCTTAAACTTTTGCTATTCAAGATAGTCTATAAGTCAAAGAGTTAAATTTGGCTATTACTGAAAGCAATTGATGACTGATTGCCGGTACCAGGCTAAATTGTTGAAACAACATATATTTACATTATAAACATTTACCCTATGAACAAATTTATTTCGCTGATTGGCTGTTTTATTTTACTCGGTAGCGGTATGATTCTCCGTGCCCAATCTAATTACAAGATTATCAATCAGATTCATCTCGAAGGAGATGGTGGTTGGGATTACCTTTCTGTTGATGACGCCGCAGGTCGCCTGTACGTATCCCATGCAACCATGGCGGTGGTAGTCGATTTGAAGACAGGAAAGCAGGTAGGCAAAATCCCCGACACCAACGGGATTCATGGGATTGCCGTTATTCCTTCACTTAACAAGGGATTTACCAGCAATGGTCGCGACAGTTCGGTTACCGTCTTCAATCTGAAAACACTGGAAACAATCGGAAAGATTAAGGTAACTGGCAGGAATCCTGATGCCATTCTATATGATTCTTTCTCTCAGAAGATTCTCACATTCAACGGTGGAAGTTCAAGTGCAACGGTGATTGACCCGAAAACGGAAAAGGTCGTCACCACCATCCCGCTCGACGGAAAACCTGAATTTCCACAAAGTGACGGAAAAGGGAAGATCTTCGTCAATATAGAAGACAAAAGTGAGATCAGCCTGATCAATTCAACCACTTTCAAGGTGGAGAAAAGCTGGTCCATCGCGCCTGGTGAAGAACCCAGCGGACTGGCAATCGACAACGAGAATCACCGTCTATTCAGTGTTTGCGGGAACAAACTGATGGTCGTATCGGATGCTGTTGCAGGAAAAGTCGTGACCACGCTTCCGATTGGTGACAGATGTGACGGAGTGGCATTCGATCCGGGATTGAAACGCGCCTACAGTTCCAATGGAGACGGGACTATTACGGTAGTTCAGGTGGTTGACAAGGATCACTTCAAGGTACTTGAGAATATCGTCACACTAAAAGGAGCGCGGACCATTGCCGTTGACAAAAGCACCCATCATCTTTATTTGCCAACTGCTGAATTCGGTCCGGTTCAGGAAGGAAGTCGTCGTCCTTCCATCAAACCAGGATCATTCGTGGTACTTGAGGTAGCTCCGGTGAAATAGTCTGTTTGATAATGATTTGAAACAAAAGTCATGGAAAGGAAGCACCGTGATGCTCGTTTCCATAACTTTTGTTTCTTTTTTTTACCTTCGCTGTTCAGTGAAGAATCCCAACTATGAATAAATGTTACTGCCGGATCTGTGCAAGATTTATCAAAACCGCATTTCTTCTTGTGCTGTTAACCGGGCTGATGAAGCGTACCTCTTGTGCGGAAGTGACAGATTCCATTAAAATCAGGCCTCATTTTGTCTTCGCAGGATATGCCCAGTACGGAAGGGTTTTGGCGACCAATCCCTACCTCAAACTGGCTAAGGAAGTTGGAGATACTAAAATTGAATACGATGCCTTTTCCCTTCAGGTTCTTAAACAGACAACCGGAGAAAAAGAGTGGGAAAAACATTTTGGCTATCCCATCTATGGAGCCGGGGTTTATTCGGCCCAATTCTTTGACAATAAAGGGTTTGGGGCTCCTGTTGCTGTTTACGGTGTCTTGAAAGGACCCTTTACAAGATGGGAAAAATTGACTTTTAACTACGATACCGGTTTCGGAATTGCCTTTAACTGGAATTCCTACAATCCTGCTGCCAATAACTTCAATATTTCGTTGGGCGCCAATCAATCTGTTTTTATTGATCTGGGGATCAATCTAAAATATCCGGTCAGCCAAAATTTTGACCTGTCATTTGGCTACAGTTTTACCCATTTCTCCAATGGTGCCATGAAAGTTCCAAATTTTGGTTTGAATACCTTCTCCCCCAAGATCACCCTTGTGTACAACATCGAAAGGTTTATCCCACCTCGGACGACAAAGCCAGATGCGCCTTTTCGCCGGAATACTACCATAGATATCTCTTTTTTCGGAGGCTTAAAGAATGTCGTTTATACAACAGCCTCAGGAGACTCGATCCCCAATTACAGGGGTGTATTTTACCAGGTATATGGCCTAAATACTGTCATCAACAGGCAGGTAACCCCAAAATCCAAAATTGGATTTGGCTGGTCTTTGACTTATGATGCCTCTTACAATTCGACTGCCTACATCGATCATGGTGAATTAGAACCAGCCGAAGGTTTTCAACATGGGAAAATGTCCTTAAGTATTTTTCCTTCTTATGAATTGGTGATCAATAGGCTATCTGTTGTAATGCAACCAGGTTTTTACATATTCCGGAAACAGTCGGTCGATAAAAATCCTTTAACCTACCAACGTCTCGGCTTGCACTATTTGATTGGGGACAATTTTCTTGCCGGAGTTTGCTTGAGGGCTTATTCTTACCACATCTCAGATTATATCGAATGGACAGTCGGATACCGACTGGCAGTTCTCTCCCATGGAAAACCCTAAGACATTTTCTCTCCTGGAATTATCGGACATAAAAAAACCGCTCTTTCAAGCGGTTTTTTTATGTTGGTTGTGTATTATTTTACCTCTTCAAAATCGACATCTGTAACTTCTCCGTCGCCTTTCGGTCCCTTTTGTTGTGAAGCCTGCGGCTCCCCACCCTGTGGCCCGGCCTGTGCATTCGATGCATTGTACATCTCCTGCGAAGCAGCCTGGAATACAGTATTCAATTCAGTGGTTGCATTGTCGATTGCAGCAAAATCTTTGTTCTTATGTGCCTCCTTCAAATTATTCAAGGCAGTTTCGATCGGAGCTTTCTTGTCGGCAGGCAGCTTATCACCAAACTCTTTCATCTGTTTTTCAGTTTGGAAAATCAGTGAATCGGCATGGTTGAGCTTTTCAACCTGTTCTTTGGCTGCTTTATCAGTCTCCGCGTTGGCAGCGGCTTCTTCTTTCATGCGCTTGATTTCATCATCGCTCAAACCTGAAGATGCCTCGATACGAATTGATTGTTCCTTGCTTGTCGCCTTATCTTTTGCAGTAACATGCAAGATTCCGTTGGCATCGATGTCGAAAGAGACTTCAATTTGAGGTACTCCGCGTTGCGCTGGAGGAAGTCCGTCAAGGTGAAATTTGCCGATCGTCTTGTTCCCTGCGGCCATTGGACGCTCGCCCTGAAGCACATGAATCTCTACTGAAGGCTGGTTATCGGATGCCGTAGTAAAAGTTTCTGACTTTTTCGTCGGAATGGTCGTATTGGACTCAATAAGTCTGGTCATTACGCCTCCCATTGTTTCAATTCCGAGCGACAAGGGAGTGACATCGAGCAAGAGCACATCTTTGACCTCACCGGTTAAAACTCCTCCCTGAATGGCAGCACCTACTGCAACTACCTCATCCGGGTTCACTCCTTTTGAAGGGGTTTTGCCAAAGAATTTTTGAACTTTATCCTGAATAGCAGGAATACGGGTCGATCCCCCAACCAATATCACTTCATCAATATCGCTGATGGTAAGACCTGCATTCTGGAGGGCCTTGCGGCATGGCTCCATGGTTGCATTGATCAGTGAATCGGCCAATTTTTCGAATTGGGCACGGGTCAATTTCTTGACGAGATGCTTTGGAATGCCATTTACCGGCATGATATAGGGTAGATTGATCTCTGTCTCAGTCGAACTGGAGAGTTCAACTTTGGCCTTTTCTGCAGCCTCTTTCAAACGCTGAAGAGCCATCGGATCCTTGCGGAGATCAATACCTTCATCAGCTTTGAACTGATCTGCCAGCCAATCGATGATCACCTGGTCGAAGTCATCACCGCCAAGGTGGGTATCACCATCGGTTGATTTTACCTCAAATACTCCTTCTCCCAATTCAAGGATCGAAATATCGAAAGTTCCTCCACCGAGGTCAAAAACGGCGATTTTCATGTCTTTGTGCATCTTATCAAGACCATAGGCCAATGAGGCGGCTGTCGGCTCATTGATAATACGGCGTACTTTCAATCCTGCAATTTCACCGGCCTCTTTGGTGGCCTGGCGCTGTGAGTCGTTGAAGTAGGCTGGGACAGTAATTACTGCTTCCGTCACCTCCTGACCCAAATAATCTTCTGCAGTTTTCTTCATCTTCTGAAGAATCATGGCTGAGATTTCCTGCGGAGAATAAAACCGATCATCAATTTTAACACGTGGTGTATTGTTGTCACCCTGAACTACTGCAAAAGGAACCCGACCAATCTCTTTGGCAACCTGATTAAAGGTTTCGCCCATGAACCGCTTGATTGAAGAGATGGTTTTGGTCGGATTGGTAATTGCCTGCCTTTTGGCCGGGTCACCTACCTTGCGTTCTCCGTTGTCGACAAAAGCAACAATAGAAGGAGTTGTACGTTTGCCTTCGCTATTGGGAATTACAACAGGTTCGTTGCCTTCCATGACGGCAACACAAGAGTTGGTTGTCCCTAAGTCAATTCCAATAATCTTTCCCATTTTCTTTGTTTTAATTTTAATATGTTTTTGTTGTACGTTTTAATCTTATACCTCCTAACAATCAATCTTTGTGCCAATTCTTCCAGAGACCATTTTCAGGCAAGATTTGATACTCCTTTTACTTTTTTATTGAACGAATTGTCACCCTTTGTGACAAAACGACAGAGAAAAAAAAGCCATTGAGCTTTTTTGGCACGGCTCATTCGTTTTCCTAATTCTGGCAAATATTCAAAAAAAAGAGCCTGTCCAATCGGATTTACCCAATATTGGATATCTTTGAAAGGATTTACTACACAATTTCATTAACATTTAAACCAAATGCAAAATCAAAATCAAACTGACAAGCAAATGGACCGCCTGGCATCGTTGGATGTATTACGCGGATTCGATATGCTTTGGATCATCGGAGGTGGAAGTCTCATTGTCGCTCTTTCAAAAGCGCTCGACTGGGGTTGGCTAAACGTAGTGGCTGAGCAAATGGAGCATGTTCGGTGGGACGGCTTCCATTTTGAGGATCTGATTTTCCCGCTCTTCATGTTCATCTCGGGGGTCGCCATCCCTTATGCAATCACCTCCAAAATTGAGAAGGGGGTTTCCAAATCATCCTTGTTCAAAAAAGCTGCCAAGCGTGGGATTCTACTGATCCTGCTGGGCATATTTTACAATGGTGCTTTGGAAAGAGGATTCAGCACAATGCGTATTCCTAGTGTGCTCGGACAGATCGGCTTTGCCTACTTCTTTGCAGCGACTATCGTGATCTTTACGAAGAACATGAAATCCAGAATTTTTTGGTTGGTTGGCCTTTTGGCCTCTATCGCCGTGATTCAACTGGGTGTTCCTGTTCCCGGTCATGGAGCTGGACTGCTGGATCCGGTCAATGGGATCAATGCCTATCTTGATAGATTGCTTATTCCTGGAAGGCTTCATGGAACCACTTTCGACCCTGAGGGATTGCTTTGCAGCATTTCGGCTATTTCCGTTACCTTACTGGGAGCCCTGGCCGGTGGAATTCTCCGGGACGGAACCCCTGCTTCTGCCAAAAAAGCCAAAACACTTGCCATCATTGGTGCATGCCTGGTTGTAGTCGCACTCTTACTCTCAACCTTCTACCCTATTATCAAGGCAGCCTGGACGGTTCCATTCGACATTCTGACATCGGGAATCAGCTTCATCCTGCTTTCACTTTTCTATCTATCGATCGATGTAAATAATTGGGCCTACAAGTGGGGCTGGGGATTCGGTGCCAAAAAACTTCTGTTCTTCAAAGTGATTGGGATGAACTCCATTACGATCTACCTTGGTACAAGGATATTTGATTTCCGGGATGCCGCCATGAATTTTCTGGGCTTTTTAGTCCCTGCATTGGGTGAATGGATCATTATTCTTGGGGCGCTGATACTTGAATGGTTGGTACTTTACTTCCTGTACAAGAAGAAAGTCTTCCTGAAAGTATAGGGAAAGTTGAAAGTTGAAAACTTTTACCTTTCAACTCTTTCCTATCTTCGTAAAAATTAATATTCAATCGTTATGTCTGTCCACAAAGAGATCAAAAGGGTGACCACCCATGTGCTTTCGGAGATGAAATTGCACGGGGAAAAGATTTCCATGCTTACCTCCTACGACTACAGCATGGCCAAGTTGGTGGATCAGGCAGGGATTGATGTCATCCTCGTAGGGGATTCGGCAGCCAATGTCATGGCCGGGCATGAGACAACCCTTCCCATCACCCTCGACCAGATGATTTACCATGGCAAATCGGTTGTTAAAGCGGTAACCCGTTGTCTGGTGGTGGTCGATATGCCATTTGGCACCTATCAGGGCAACTCACTGGAGGCATTGAATTCGGCCATCAAGATCATGAAAATCACCCATGCGGATGCCGTCAAACTCGAAGGCGGAAGTGAGGTGATAGAATCGGTCAGACGAATATTGTCGGCAGGTATTCCTGTCATGGGACATCTGGGATTAATGCCTCAATCGATCAACCGGTATGGCACCTATGTAGTCAGGGCCAAAGAGGAAGAAGAGGCCGCCAAACTGCTGAGTGATGCCAGATTACTGGAAGAAGCCGGATGTTTTGCCATCGTTCTCGAGAAAATACCTGCCTCGCTCGGAACTAAAGTGGCACAAGAACTGAAGATCCCTATTATCGGCATTGGTGCCGGCGGAGGTGTTGATGGTCAGGTTCTGGTTATTCACGATATGCTGGGAATCACCCAGGAATTCTCTCCGCGTTTCCTGCGCCGTTACTGCGATTTGGCATCAGAAATCAAAGGTGCCGTTGGCAACTACATCAAGGATGTCAAATCGCAGGATTTCCCCAATGAAAAAGAGCAGTACGACTAGGAGAAGAGACATGAGACATGAGACATGAGATATAAGACATGAGATATAAGACATGAGATATAAGACATGAGATATAAGACATGAGATATAAGAC
>Ga0073936_10004953_pt1 | contig 18165 bp, 15 predicted proteins | sample AliMusrvi5mmetaG_FD_87041 | JGI IMG/M metagenome (GOLD analysis project Ga0073936, IMG submission 87041) | Freshwater lake bacterial and archeal communities from Alinen Mustajarvi, Finland, to study Microbial Dark Matter (Phase II) - Alinen... | ecosystem: Environmental > Aquatic > Freshwater >... | reverse complement strand
CTTATGGATTGCAGGCGGGCGGGCGGAGCGAATAAGCGCCCTTACCCGCTTTAAGATTGCACGCCCCCACCGGGGGAGGGGTAAAAACGCCCGCCCGCCTGCAATCCATAAGCGGGGGCAGGAGGCGAACAGGGACATGATTTCCGGCGCGGCCGGTGGGCTAGCAGCCACGGATGTCGTCAATGACCTTGACGATCTCAGCCTTGGTCCAGGTCTCGCGATTGGAGCCCGCGAAGAGCATGCGCAGGACGCCCATGGGTCCAACCTGGGCGGGCGTTGGGCTGCTGATCATGAACTTGCGGCGGGACTCCTCATAGGCCGTGGCGAGGATGTCAGGATGGACGTTGATGGCAGCGGCCAGCCTGCGGTTGAGGTCCTCGGTGTAGCTGTTGCTAGGAGGCGTGCCCTCCGGTGTGCGCAGCCAGGCCCACAAGGTCGTGTGCTCGTGCCTTTTCCGTGAGGTGGCGATCTTGTCGGCCAGGGCGCGGGTGCTGATTCCAAGCTCCGTGCAACGGTCGTGGACCATCGTCTGCCACGGGGAGAACGGCTCGACCCGCTTGATGATTCTCTTCCTGGGGGCGGCCGGATTGGATTGGGGCGCGGGTTTGCTGTAGTCTCGCATCTTGGTGCCAGGTTTCATAGGCGTTCGATTTACGGGAGACCCGCAACGATGTCAAGCCGTTTTGCATCATAAACCGAGAAAAAATCGAAATTTCCTTTATTCACATGGGCTCGGGGCCGAACTTTGGTTTTTTCGTTGCCCCGAATCGGACGTTTGGCCACCAAACGGCGGCCTGTGTAGCAGCCGTGTAGCAACACTGTTTTTCGCTACACAACCAAGGCACTGATAATGAACGTGTTGCGGACGCCATGTAGCAAATGTAGCAAATGTAGCATTTCAAAGGGTATGCCATATATGGGAATCACCAGAATGGGTAAGAGTGAATTTATGGTGAAATAGTTAGGATGGGATCAGGATGGGAGGGGTTTCCTTTTCTCACACGAGGGGTGACGCTTTCTAACGCTACATTTGCTACATTTGCTACATAGACATAAAAATGATATTTATAAGTAGTTGTAATGTAATGAGTTCCGTAAATGGAAATCCGTGTAGCAAACCGTGTAGCAGCCGTGTAGCAAATCGCTGTTTTCGAGCGATAATATAGTAAGTCTAGGCAAAATAGTCAGTTTGGACGCCCCGACCGTAAGTTTCGCGCAAACCGTAAGGTTGGGCACTTCGTCACCTTGGGACAACGGGGCTGCCGACCTCAGGCCTTGCCGATGAGTTTCCTGCCACCCGATTTCTGATACAGCCAGAGTTCCTGGAGCGGCGGTGTGGCGTAGCTGTCCAGCAGCAGGTAGATGACATCCGAGTCGATCTGGGCGGCAATCTCGGCGTTTACCAGGTGGACCCATTCGAGGTATTCCGGGAACATGGCCGGTGCCTCGTCGTCGGTGGGGAGTCGGCTGAAATCCTTCCACGGACGGATCTGCAAGGTATGCGGATTGAAGTGGCGGTTCCGGCAGAAGGTGAAGGTGCCCACGATGCCGTTGGAGAAAGTGTGGATGAAGGTGCTAGGTTTCATCAGAATGGCATGTCCTCCGGTTGGCGGTCGAGGTCGCGGACGTGGACCACCTCGTCGTCGTCGTTGAGTGCGTGCTCGAAGGCCTGGAGTTCGCGCTCATAGATGGAGCGGAAAACCTCCTTGAGTTCGGGCTGGCACTTCTCGTAGTCCAGCGCCCAACAGTTGCGTTGATCGTCAAAGCCTCCGTTCTTGCCAGGCAGTCGGTAGCGGTGGATTCGCGGCGGCTCCTCGAACTTGATCCACGCATCCTCGGCCTTCAGTTCCGCCTGGATGTTGGAGCGGGCGATGGCTGCGCTTTCGCGGGTGCGCGCCTTGTCGGCGAGGTATTCGTTGTAGAGTTCCCGGTATGCGATCAGGACGACGATCTGGCCCCGGTCGTCGGTGATGTCGCGGATGACGGTGATCCTGCCGCCCTCACCGACCACGCCCCGGCAGACTCGTAGGTAGCGATCCACATGGGGCACCCCCCGGTTGATCATGTTGACGGAATCGGCGAAGAAGTTGATGGTAAATACGTCGCTGGAAGTGTCCGAGCAGGCTTCCCCCATGTGCTTGAGCATGAACTCCTTGAACTCCGGGGCATTGGGCATGGATGTTCCCGGCTCGATGATCTCATTGGCGGCGATCATGGCGGAGAGGCAGATGCCACCCAATTCCGCCTCGCGGTCGCCTTGGATGCGCTCGGAGGTCTCGGGATCGGCGATGAATTCCTTGGTGAGTTCCACCACGCGGGCGGCGAAGGCTTCGCGGTGCTTGAAGAGGAAGCGCCCCACCCGGTGGTATTGGTCGGAGTTCCCCGTGTGGTGCCTCCGTTGCCGCCCCTGCTTCCTGCCCCGCCGCCCGGTTCCCGCGCCGTGGTGTTCCCGTGGAGCGAAACCAAGGCCCGCTGGGAGGAGTTGCGCTACGCGGTGCGCTCGGTGGAGGAAAACTTCGCAGATGCCGGATGCCCGATCTATGTCCTTGGCGAAACCCCGCCCAAGGATTATTTCGCGCTCGACGATCCCGCCTGCCGCGTGCGTTACGTCAAGTCGGACGGATACGCCGATGCCCTGTTCAAAGGGCTTCAACTCGCCGAAACGGTGCTGTGGATGAATGACGACATCTGCCTGCTCAAGCCGTGCGGCTGGGAGGATTTCGCCACCGCTCTCACGCTTGGCACGGCCTCGCGCGAGCGCGCGAAGTCGAAGCTGTCGAACCGGAACTCGTGGCGGCGCAACCATGCCGTGCTGGTCAACCAGCTTTACCTGCGCGGGTTTCCCGATCCGCAGGACTTCTCCACCCACACCCCTTATCTTTACCGCCGCGATCCGGCCCTGGAGGTGTTCTCCATCTACGGCTGCTTCCACAAGATGGCCTTCGAGACGGCCTACTTCAACCACACCGCCGCCCCGTGCTCGCCAGCCCGCGGTTGCGTCACTTCCAATCCTTCCCATCGCTCCGCCCGCTTCCTCAATTACTCCGACCGTTACCTTCTTCCTCAATTCAAATCCGCCCTGATGAACCGCTTCCCCAACCCCGTTCCCGGCGAGATCGCTCCGCCGCCGCCGCTTGCCCTGTTCGATCTGGAGCCCTACCGCTTCGCTTGGGACTCGTCCGGCTGGGCCATGGACGATCTGCACATCCAGTTGCTCTTCGCCATCGCCAGTCTGCCCGAACTGCGCAGCGCCACCGAGATCGGTTGCTACCGCGGCGCTTCCACTTCGGCCTTGATCGAGGCCGTCAACCAGGGCCACCTCGACCGCCTCCACCTCGTCGAGGTCAAACCCGATCCTTCGCTCGGGCGCGTCATCGCGGCCTGCAAGTTCCCAGACAAGGTCACGCTTCACACCAGCCCTTATTGGGAAGGGGAAACCGGGCCCACCGATCTGGTCGTGATCGACGGCGACCATCGCTGGGGCGCTTTCCCGGATGTCCTGCGGGCGCTCTCATGGCTCGCAAAGGTCGTCGTGATGCACGATACCAACAACTATCCGCTCGCCATGCCCACCTGGGGAGCCACCCTCGCCGCCTCCATGCTCAAGACCATGCCGGGAAGGGACTGTTTCGAGGACGTGTGCCGACGGCCCGGCATGGCCACCCATCGCGGCCTGCTGGTTTCCTCCGCCACCGGGGAGGTCGATCTCTCCTCCGTCGAGAAAATCCTAAATCTTAAATCCTAAATTCTAAACGAAGATGCGCCATACGCTTCTCATTCTCGCTATCTCTTCGTGGCCGCGTTCGTTAGAACGCGCTCTTCTCTTCCTCTTCCTCTTCGTTTAGGATTTCATGCTTAGAATTTAATGCTTCGCGCCAGCGCCCTCTATAATTTCACCTTGCATGGTTATGACCTCTATCATCTTCCCCCTAAACTTCGGCGAGCGTCCCTGCGACCGCTCCCTTGTCGCTTATCTCCGCTGTTCTTCCACGGACAACCGACAACGGACATCGGACAACGCATCATCCCTCTGGAGCATGTTCCTGGTCTGGAAGGATTTCGGCATCGCCCGCGACGACCGCCGCGCCGTTCCGCTCGATCCGGCGCGGCGGGCCGCCAGCCAGCCGGTGGCCATCATCGAGCAATACTGCGGCTGGGAGGGCGAGCCTGGAGCCTTTGTGGAATATGCCATCAGGGCCGGGTTCTTCACCCTCGCCCCGGTCGATGGCGGCTCCGCCGAACTCGTGCTCGTGGACTTTTTCCCGGCCAACCATTCCGGCGCGCGCGACATCTCCAACTCCCGCCTCGGCGGCGTCTCCAAGGGCGTGAACATCGCCCGCCGCGTCTCCGCCGCCGCCGCCGACGAGCAACTCGATTTCTTCGCCAAGACCTCCAACCCGATGCTCGAAACCATCGGCAAGACCGAGTTGCGCGAGGCCGTCATGTTCGTCCATCAGATTTGCAAGATTCTGCGGCGCAATCCCCCCGCCTCCAGGGAATGGGCGGAAACCCTCACCGTCAAGGCGCTCGGAGTGCTCGACAATCACAGCGAGGCGGATGTGGATTGCGCCTTCAAGTGGCTCTTCATCAACCGCAGCTCCCAGGAAATCCCGCCGCGTCTCGACTTCGTGCTCGACCGCTTCCCGGATTTCGTCGCCAAGGGAACCAAGGATTTCAGGTAGCTGCGGCTTCTCTTTGGGGGGCGCACCCTTCCAGGGTGCTGCCTGCCGCATCCTGCGGCAGGTCTTCTGGTGTCTGCATGCCCGCGGCTTGCCGCCAGGGATGACGAGAGGAAAGTGAATGGGCCGTTTGGCAGGGTGGCGCTGGGTGGTGACGCGCTTCCAGCGTGAATCCTGCGTGCATCCTCCGCATCCTGTGGGAGCCTCCTCCTCTTCTGCCCATCCCCTCTTCTCTCCCCCCCACCGCGAACTTCCAAGCGTGGCCGTCTCGCCCACCTTCTAAAGCTTGGTCTTCAAGAGACAAGACCGGACTTCATTAATAGAATTAACAATCAATATATATCTCCCGGAATCGGCCTTCCTCTTCTTGGATTCAAACTCTCCCCCGGTTGCAGAATCGGAGAGATTCGACATTAGCCGCTCAATTTCCGCTCTCATCCCCTTCTTGTATTTGCGGCAGAAATGCCCCGCGTCTGATGAAATGCTCTTGATTGACCCCTTAATCTTCTGCTCTAACATTGTCATGCGTCCCTCGTTGTTCTGCGACGAGGGGGCCGCATTCCAGTATTCCAGAGAGTCAGCACGAAGTCCCTCCAATTCTCTCACAAGAGCATCAACGAATGCCCCCGCATTTCCATTGCGCACGAAAAACCAGTGTGCGGCGAATGCTCCCAGAACCACTGTTGTTAGAGCAGGGGTTATATGCCACAAAAATTTTAGGATGCAAGCTTGCATATTCTAGTCTATTAAAGATTCCGCTATAAGGTGGACCTATTTCGGTGCCGGTTGGGCACTATCAATATATCTCCATATCAGGTTTTTGTAGAGATTGTAGTCCTGGTCTTCCAGCTCGATCACAAGCTTGCTCTGCAATTCGCTCGCGGAAAAATAGCCAAAACGGACCAGACCACCGAACGCCTCATCCAGAAAAGAAGATCCATAACCCTCGGTATCGTCAATCTTGACATGCACGGCCTCACCGCTCTCCAAAGCCGGACGCAGGAACTCTTCACGAAACCTGGTTCCATTGAATGGGCCATCCCCCTCATACCTTCCGAGGGGCGTATCCGAATAATCCTTGCCAATCGATATTGTTTTCATCTTTTTAACATTTAAGAATTACTGACCATTCAATTAGGGTTCCGCCGACCGAATGCCTGAAATCTGTTCGGCTCCGTCCCATCTCTTGTTCACCTGATTGTCCGGTCTCATACGCTTCTTCGAAACAGCCGCGAAGGCTGCTCACGCGTACCTTACCAATTTCGTGGGCTTTGGCAAATTCTATTAGATTCTGGAGCCCCTTGCCACGCTCCTCCATGCCCGACGAAGTTCGCCCGATTTCCATTGCCGCCTCGATCTTCTTCGAGTCAGACCACGCGTCAAACACCAGCTTGATTTTTTCGAACAACTTGTGAGCCGGCAGGGTCTTGGGGATTCCAACCCCCTTATCATAAAATGTGACACAAAGCTCCCTGGTCACTGAATTGAACGACGCGGAAAGCCACCAATATTTTCTCTTGTCGTCCACAACATCTGTGTACGCATGTTGGCTGACATTCGTGATCGCTTCCGACAAACCCTCAAACAAAAAGTGCTTTCTGATGCTACCCCCAACCATGTTTTCAATATTGACTCGGAGTTGCTTTGCCATTGCGCCTGAATCCTCACCTCCAACCTTTCCCCTCATAAATGGAAGAAATGTGGTATCGCCTCGCGGCCATTCGTGCGCCGGCTTTCTCAGTCCAAGTAATTCAAAGTATCCCATTTGACAAAGAAGCCTCGTAATATCAGCTTGCCATGATGGCAGATCCGCCTTGAGTCTCCCTCGGACTCGCTCCTTCCACTGATCGACCGTGCTAGCTAACACCAAAGCTGCGGATGTCGAAATAGAACTAATCTTACTGAAATCAAGCCTCTTGATTCTCCATCCCTTTTCCACAGCATTTCTTAGAATGGCGAAGTGACTGCATGTATCTTCATAATCTTCCAGAAAATTCAGGCGCTCTGGAAGATTAATGGTGATACGCCGGGAATCATCGCAGCGGACGCTCGTCACAGTATGTTTGTTCATTGACAGAGCACTTGCCAAGTGGCTTTCGATACTCCTGCTCTGGCGAATTTTTCTAATTCGGCACCTTTGTATTTTCGCACGACGTCTCAGCAACCATCTCCTGTGGTGGTGTCTCCGGGATCTATTGGATCGTCTTCCACCGCGAATAGAACGAGACCATTGAAGCTCTTCAAGACTTTCCAGGTCAGGACCCAAAGCGTCACGAGAAGCATTGAGCCTCATTTGAACTTCCAATGACTTCAGGGTCGCAGCTTGCATGGATGTGTAGTGCTATAGCCGGCCTATACGCACCGCTTACCCGGCGTGATTCACTCCGTTAGTTCCTTCTCTTGCAGTTTCTTGAACTGCTTGGGCCAAGATTGCGGTGGCGCGTAACACATGCCGTCAGCGGTCACGAATGCACACTTGTTGGGAATTCGGTTCTTGGCGCAAATGTCCGGGTTTGTATGACGACACCCTACGGTCTGTTTTTCCGTGTCTTTCGGATGAAGCGGCGCATGAAATGAAGCTTCGTTTCTCATAGTAAGTTAGACTGTGTTTTCAGTGGTTTTCAGTGGCGTTGGGCACACCTTCCCCCCACACGCGGGCGAGGGTGGCTTGGATCTTTTTCTCGAAGCGGGTGATGAGTTCGCGGTTCGCGGCCACCAGCGCTTGCTCGGCTTCAATCTCCGCCACGATGGCTTGCTGCGTGGCGAGGGGTGGGATTGCGATGCGCGACTCTTTGAGTTTGCCGAAGTGTCGCTTGTATCCGTCCTGTTCGATTGGCTGACTTAACAGGTAAAAATAGATAAACTTCGGCTTAAGCCGTGCGCCAGCTTGGATGATCTTGATGCCATCCGCACCCTGCGCGAAACGCTCGTTAATGAACTTCACGGCACAGGTGTGGTCGCCGAAAATCACAAGTCCGCCCGTCCCATCAACCAGCGTGCTTTCGTCATCAGTTCTACCAGCAATCGCATTCTGCGACTGGTCAATGACTGGATAGCGTCCGACATCGCTGAAATCTCCCGCCTGAATCTTTGCCGGTGGCGTGATGGCTGAGGCGACCTCCCCAAAAACTTCCATCGGCCAGTCGGGGTGAATGGGGATGTGGGGGCGGTAGTTGTCGAGGACGGCGCGGGCACCGTTGATGACTTTCTGGTAGCCCTCGATCTCCGCCACGATCTCCTTCTGCACCTCCAGCGGCGGCAGGGGGATTTTGATTTCACCGACGGCTCCCGGATTGGCGCGAGAGAGAGAACCGCCAACGCCAGTAATTGTCTGCATGAAGGAAACATGGAAGAAATCTGAAACGAGAAGGTGGCGCAGAAAGCCTGGCTCAACCTTGTCGCTCGAAAATACAATCCACTCCGTTGAAGCGACCTGACGTCGTCCGTCTATGTTCTCCCGAACAACCCACCCACGCCGGATATGAGGGATGATTCGGGACAGGAGAACGTCGCCAGGAGACACAACCTTTTTTTGCGAACCGATTTCACCACCCCGCAGAAATTCGGGACTGCCTGCGTCGAACGCTGGGATGCTCCACAGCTCGAACACTTCGTCGGGTGAGGTTCGCGGATCAACCGTCTTCACGCCCTGCTTCATGAATCGCCCAACAGGCACGAGCGGGAATGCAGTGTTAGATGCAACACTCTCCCGATACCGCTCGCCGCTGAGATTGTAGTCGCCATTCGCGCCGATTTTTTCTTTCCGCACGATCTGGGCAGTGGACGTTAGGGCAAGGATGGTCTCGGTGGACGCTTTGGCTCGGAGGGCTTGTAGGTAAGCGGCGAGTTCGGCTTGAACATGCGGGAGATCGTCCTTGTCAGATGCGCGGCGCTGGGCGCCGAGGCCGAAGCCGTCGTTTTCGACTTTGAAGAAGGCGATGGTGTCACTTTGCCTGGCAATAGCCTTGTCGAGGATGAGGATGGAGGTTTTCACACCCGAGTATGGATTGAAACAGCCGGCCGGCAGCGAGACGACGGCGACGAGGCTGTTTTCCACAAGCATTTTGCGAAGGTCCTTGTAGGCACCCTGGCTCTGGAAGATGATACCCTCGGGCACGATGATCCCGGCGCGACCGGCGGGCGTAAGGTGCTCGGCCATGTAGTCCACGAAGAGCACCTCGCTGCGCTTGGCCTGGATGGAGAAGCGCTTGTGGGGCTTGATGCCGCCTTTCGGGGACATAAAAGGCGGATTGGCAAGGATCACGTCGGCGTATTCGTTCCAGCGCTCCTCGGAGGTGAGAGTGTCGTATTCGTAGATATGAGGATCGGTGAAGCCGTGGAGATAGAGGTTCACCAGTGAGAGGCGCACCATGTCAGGCGAGATGTCGTAGCCCTTGAAGTTCCTGGCGAGGCGTGCCTTTTCGTCCGGGGTGAGGGTGGAAATGGTTGAAGGACGAGGGATGAAGGATGAATCCTTCTGCCCTTCATCCTTCATCTTTCTGCCTTCATCCTTTGTGGGCGAAGAATTCGCCCGCAAGATGTGCTTGTAGGCGGAGATGAGAAACCCGGCGGTGCCGCAAGCGGGGTCGAGGATAGTCTCACCCTTTTGCGGAGCGACGACTTCGACCATGAAATCAATGATGTGGCGCGGGGTGCGGAATTGCCCGGCATCGCCCTGGGAGCCGAGCACGGACAGGAGATACTCGAAGGCATCGCCGAGGCGCTCGCTGTGATCGTAGGTGAACTCGTCGATGATCTTGAGAAAGGCCTTGAGAGTCTCTGGATCACGGTATGGCAGATAGGCGTTCTTGAAGACGTCGCGGAAGAGGGGTGGGATGCCTGGGTTTTCGGGCATCTTGGAGATTCCCTCGCCATAAAGCCCTAACATTTCGTGTCCACCCAGGGCGGGGCTCATGAGTTTGGCCCAGCCGTAGCGGGCATATTCGCCGGTGAAAAATGACCGCTTGCCTCCGAGTTCCTCCGCCTCCGCATCCATGTCGTCCATGAACTTGTAGATGAGGGCGATGGTGATCTGCTCCACCTGGGATTTGGGATCGGGGACTTTGCCCACGAGGATGTCGCGGGCGGTGTCGATGCGGCGTTTGGTGGCGGTGTCTAACATTACTTGAGGCGCTTTACGTTATGATCTGCCAGCAGCGTGCGCATCTGGGTGATGGCGATTTCGTTGAGCTTGAGCAGGCGATCTGGCTGGGGCAGTCCCTGCCGGATGAGCACGGAGTTGAGGCTTTCGAGATTGGTGAGCACCACGAGTTGCTCCAAGGGCGCGTGATCGCGGATGTTACCTTCGGCGGCGGGATGGGCGTCGCGCCACTGCTTCGCGGTGATACCGAAGAGCGCGACGTTGAGCAGGTCGGCTTCGTCGGCATAAACGCGGGTGACCTGCGCCTTGGTGAGGGACGGCGGGATGAGGGTCTCCTTGATGGCGTCGGTGTGGATGCGGTAATTGATCTTGGCCAGGGTGCGCTGTAGGTTCCACCCGAGCTTGAGCCGCTCGTTCTCCTCGTCCTTGAGGCGCTGGAACTCCTTGATGAGGTAGAGCTTGAACTCAACGGAAACCCAGGAAGCGAACTCGAAGGCGATGTCCTTGTGCGCGTATGTGCCGCCGTAGCGTCCAGCACTTGAGGTGAGCCCGATCGCCCCGGTCTTTTCGATCCATTGTTTGGGCGTGAGAACGAAACTGTTGAGGCCGGTCTGCATTCTAATCCCGTCGAATTCGACGGGATTAAAACCGGGGTTGTTGAGCCGCTCCCAAACTCCGAGAAACTCCACCGTGCTGCGACTGCGCAACCAGTTGCGGATCACATCGTCCGGGTGCTCCGGGTTTTTGTATTTGGCGATATCGGTCAGACAGATGACGTCTTGCTGGTCATGCGAAAGAACGGTGATGGAGGCACCCTGGACTTCGACGGTGGTTTTCGTGGCTTTGCTCATGGTATTGGCTGAGGGCTTGCGGCATCATCCGGGCAAAAAAACACCCGCCGAATTACGCATGCAAGCAGAGGCGCGGCGGGTTTGATGGGCACAGCATGCAAGCCAAACCCGGCTTCCTCAAGTATTAATTTCATCGACATGGCTCAGGCGACAAATTGGTTCAGGGAAACGTAGTCCTTGATGTACTCGGGGATGATCTTGCGGTATTTGGGCGGAACGGCCTTCAAATCCTCCATGGTGAATGAAGAATTCGTGTACAGCGCGGTGATTCGGTGGGTCTCGATGATGTCACGCACCTGGCTGTCGGTGACGTATGCCTTGAAGAATTGCTTCAGGGCGGGGATCACGTTCGGCTCCTCGGGCTTCTGGTCGGCCACGAACTTGGAGAACTCCTCTTCCAGCAGCTCGTCCTTCGACTTGAACCGCGGAATGAGGCCGAAGATTTTCTCCAGGATTTCGCGCAGCGTGAGCCGGCGGTCCACCGCCGCGGCTTTGCGCAGCTTGTCGAGGGTGTAGAACTCCGTGGGTTTGTCGAAAACCTCCTTGTTCACATAATCAATGACCCGGTCCCATTGGCCGGCCTCCACGCTGGCGGCGATGAAGTCGTTTTCCCGCACCGTGTCCTCGAATTTCTCATAGAACATGCGGTCGATCTTCATGCCATCCAGGCCAATGGCCTCCTCCGTGATGTCCACGAGGATGTCTCCGCCAAGATGCTCGTATCCGTCACCGGTCACCACCGGCCCGTCGCCCCCGCCTTCACCTCCCTGTGCTGGAGGTTTCGGCAACTTGATCACCTGATCGTAGTTGTACTCTTCCTCGAAGTATTCGCAGTTGGCGAAGAAATCGAAGAGCTTGTAGGCAGTCTTGTTAGGCTCCTTGACGGCATCCTTGATCGTCTGGTCGAAGAGTTGATCGCGGAAGTCATGCTTGCGGGTGCCCCGGCCTTTGATCTGGATGAAATCGGTGGGCGAGAAGATCGGACGGAAGAGGCCGAGGTTGAGCAGGTCCGGGCAATCGTAGCCGGTGGTCATCATGCCCACTGTGACACAGACGCGGGCCTTGCTGGTCTTGTAGGTGGGAATGAAGTTCGCGGAGCCGAGCAGATTATTGTTGGTGAAGTTGATGGTGAGCTGCTGGGCACCGTCAATCTGGGAGGTGACCTGCACGGCAAAGTCCGACTGGTATTTGCCGGGAAACATCTTGTCGGCCATCAGGTTGAGGATTTGGGCGAGCTTGCCGGCGTGGTTCTGGCTGACGGCAAAGATGATGGACTTGCCGATTTCGCCGCTAACAGGATCGCGCAGGGCGTTTTCAAGGAAGGTTTTGCAAAAGACCTGGTTGGTGGCGTCGGAGAAAAAGCGTTTCTCAAACTCGCGCTGCTTGAAGGATTCCTTCTGGTCTTCACCGTCGTCGTCCTTGAACTCGACGACGAAACCCTCGTCGGAAAGGAGCTGGGTGGTCACTTCGCTGCGGGCGTCCACGACGATGGGATTGATGAGGAAGCCGTCCTTCACGCCATCCAGCAACGAGTAACGGAACGTGGGCTGGCCATCCTCGCAACCAAATGTGCGGTAGGTATCCAGCAACAGCCGGCGCTCGAATTCGCGCGGGTCTTTGGTCGTGGGTTTGTCCTTGGTAAACTTTTTGAGGTAATCCTTGGGCGTGGCGGTGAGGCCGAGCTTGTAGCCGACGAAGTAATCAAACACGGCGCGGGCGTTGCCGCCGATGGAGCGGTGCGCTTCGTCCGAGATGACAAGATCGAAGTCGGTGGGCGAAAACAGCCGCTGGTATTTGTTGTTGAAGAGCAACGACTGGACGGTGGTAACAACGATCTCGGCTTTGTTCCAGTCGTCGCGGTTTTCCTTGTAGATGACGGTTTTGAAGTCGTTCTTCAGGACTTTGCCGAATGCCTTCCAAGCCTGGTCTTCCAGTTCCAGTCGGTCCACGAGGAAAAGTACCCTGCTGGCGTTGCCGGTGCGGAGGAAGAGTTTGATGATGGCGGCCGCGGTGAGCGTCTTGCCGGTGCCGGTGGCCATCTCCAGGAGAAAGCGGTCGAAGCCTTTGGCGATGGCCTGCTGAATCAGGTGGATGGCCTTTAACTGATAGAGGCGGAGGAAGCGGAGGGCGTTGACCGCGATGAAGATGGCACGCTCGGCTTCGTTTTTCCATGCGGCTTCCGAGGCATAGCCCGGGCGCTGAGAGAGCACCATGTAGTCATCCCCGACGAGTTCCTCGACGAGGCGTTTGGGGTCCGGTGCGGTTTTTTGGTAACCGGCGACGGATGCGGGCGTGGGAAACGCGGTGATGAGATACGGGTTGCCACGCTCCAGGTCCCAGAAATAATGCAGGTTGCCGTTGGAGAGGATGACGAAACGGCAGTTCTGGGACTTGGCGTACTTGCGCGCCTGTTCCTTGCCAACGAGCGGGCTTTTGTTTTCAGCCTTGGCTTCCAGGACGATGAAAGGGAACCCCTTCTGGTTGAGGAGGAGAAAATCAATGTAGCCCTTCACAGCCTTTTCAAAGTCCTCGCCGAGCCCGTCGAGGGCTTGTTTGGTGAGGGTAACGCCGGGTTCAAGCAGGATGTTGGCAGGGCCGCTGGCATCAGCGAAAAACCGCCAACCCGCATTTTCCAGCAGCTTGTTGATTTTGATCCTGGCGGCGGCTTCTTTCATACGGAGGGGGCGTCAGAGGGCATTCGATGCGAGCAGGATTCCGACAGCCCTATCAGCATGGAGCCACCGTTCACCGGAGGCTAAGCGGCCACCGGCCCCGAGGCAAGCACCTAATCAGGTCGTCCCCCAACTCGCCACGCCCGGCGGCAAGCCCCGGCATCCGCGTCCATCCGTGCAATCCGTGCTATCCGTGGTCTCCTCATCCGCTTCACGCCTGCGGCGACAAGTCGGCGCGGCGAGGCCGCCACGCCCTACCGCGCCCTTCCGCCCTTCCGCCCTCCGGCCTCTCTTCCTCTTCTCTTGCGTCTTGCAGTCTTGGGTCTTGCGTCTTGCGTCTTGCGTCTCGCGCCTTGCATCTTTCTATCTGTTAAAAATAAATTAGAATTCTGTGCTTGCCAGCGTCGCCGGAAATTCCACACTCGCGAAGTGTTGTCCGGATGCCTGTCCATTTTGGAATGGCGGGAGCCGCAAGTTCCGGAGACTGTAGCCCATACCCCAATAAATACCGCGACCGATAATTCCATAAAATAACGCGACCAATAACCCGATAAATAACGCAGCAATAACCCCATAAATAACGCAGCCGACAACCCCATAAAATAACGCCATGAAAGCCTCATCAGTCATTTCCCGCGCATCGCGCGATCTCGCGGCAGCCTCACTTGTGAACCACCCCGGCGGGCGGAATGTCCCGCCGTTTGGGGTTCTGCCCGGCCGCGTGCCGCTTCAGGCCGCGCCTTGAAATGCCGTTCCCGTGCCGCCTCGTTAGGGCCGGTAATCGCAAGCACAAGTGTGGCCTGGCGCAAGCTGTCCCTAGCTGCGCCCCAGTGGCTTGTGATCCGGGTTCTGCGGGGTGGTGATCGACAGCGCCGTGCTGTCCCCGAATCAACCTCCATCCTGTTGCATTAAACCGGGCGGCGAAGTCCGCCGCCCCCAAAGCCAATACGTCCGCAAATGAAAAATAAAATCGTCGTTCCGTTCGTCTGTCCCGCCATCACCGACATGCAAGCCTCCGTCCCGTCTCGTTCTCCCGCCGAGTGGGTCATTTCCCTCGGCCTCGAGGCCTTCATTAGAATCGATTTCACCGATGCCCCCACCGAGGCCGAAGCCCGCCGCATCGCCTTTGAGATCGCCAGGAAGCTCAGGCTTCGGGTCACTCTCGATGGCATCCCGCTTGAGGCGTCTATTCGCAATGTCCGCCCCCGTGCCATCGCCGGCAAGACCCCGCTGATCCTTGGCGGGATCCGCTGCGGCCTCCCCCTCCTCGCTCTGTTGGAACCCCTCACCGATCTCCTGTCCCTCTGCGGCTGACAGGATCAGGACTTACGCCGGTTGTCCAGGGGGGGCGTTCGATTCTTCGTCATTTGAGGGTTCCGTTCTTCTCCCAAGCCTGAATAAGGCTACCATATTCCTTATCAATTCCGCTTCCAAGATAAGAATTTTGGAACAACCCCTTTTTGGTTTTCTTGAGAAAGATGACTTTATGGTTATTCACGCCATCAGACTTCTTGAACTTCAGGAAACAAATAACTCCCCCGTCGTAATCACTATCACCAGTATCTTTGACTTCAAGAGTCTTCGCGATCTCGATCTTCTTGGGCGGAATCGACTGCCAATCCGAATCATCTCGAAGCAGCTTATCCATTCTTCTGTAATCCATGAATGAACCTGAATGATTGACCTCCGCAAACGACTTGATTGCGTTCTCAGGTGTCGTGAAATCGAGTTTAGATCTTGGAAAGACACCGAGTTGCATGAGAATTGCGATTAATGCAAGGACGAGCGCCGCCACGGATAAAATAGTATTTTTGTTCTGGTTCATTTTGATTGGAAGAGAATGCTTCGCCTTTCGGCCTGGCGATGGGATACTCACGTCTCCGCTGCAAGACGGACACTTGGCTGTTGTTCCGGCGAACGAATCGTCAGCTTCTATCCGCTGCTCACAATGGGGGCATATTGTTATTTGCATCCTTTTTTCGAACATTGTTGCTCAACGACGTGCGGCATTAACAAATCGTTCATTTAATCATTTAGAAAAAGTTTCTTTCATTTCTTTCAGATATCGCTCTGAATTGCGCATTTCCAATTTTTTTCCACCGCAACGAAATACATAATCTTTTGAGATATAGTTAATATTTTCGTAATTTGTTATCCGGTAGTCTACACTATCAATCCGGAGTTCCTCCATTTTTTCTGTAAGCGGGTTCCAACAGGCATGATCCCAGAGCAAACTGCCATCTCCGTACTGTGTGTCGGGAGGTCTTCCAATTAACTTCTTGAAATCCTCCGGAGTTTCTGCTCCATCCACCACGGCCAGCCAGTACCAATCGGTAACAGTTTTTTTCGCCGTTCCTCTTATCTCTTGAACAAATCTTTCTTGGGCCTCCGCAGATTTTTTCTCTTTTTCGGCGGCCTTTGCTTGCTGACGCTCTTCTTCTTGTCGCTTCGCTTGGATTGCTTCTTGCTCAAAACGTTGGAATTCACGCGCCTGTTCTTGGAGCCTAAGACGGTCGGCGCTTTCTGCCTCAAGCTGGGACTGTTTTTCCTTTTTTTCCGCTTCTTTCCAAGCGGCATATTCTTCAGGTGCTAGCCATTTCCCATTTACTCTCCGTTGACCATTATCAAATTTTGAAATATGAACAGTAAGGGAAGCTATGGGGTTCGCTAGCGTTGGAGACGATTTCGGGAACCGGGTGCTGAATGTAGTAAGGTCCTTCAATGACTTGCGTATTGCCGAAATCTCTGCGGCTTCCGTGATATTGGCGGGTATTGAGGTAGGGACATCGACAAGTGCCGCGATTCGGGGTCTATCAATCGTCACCACATTTTTCTCTGTCTGAAACACCACAAATGGTGCTAATCCATCATCAGTTTTTTTTTGATAAACTAAAATAGATGCGATGGCGTCGGCGTGAAAAGGCTGTTCCTTGAGCGCCGCGATCCCGACAGCAAGTGACCGGGACACGCTGAAAGCTGCTATCAGCACGAAACAAATTCGGCGAAATTTCAGGATTCTCGTCATTGATTCAGACGTTCTAGTTCAATGAACAGACTCCAATCCGCGCTTTTCGGCGAATTTGGGCAAGGGGCAGTGGTTTGCATCCGGATTCATGGGAAATTCCCCAAACACGAAAATACCTATCCGGCCCGCTTTGCCAAGAAAATTCGTTGAAAAATTCTTTGGGCAGCGGTTTCTGCCGGGAGGCGGCTTCGAGTTCAGGTGTATTCGAGAACACCCTCGAACTGGAAGGCATCGACCGCATGTACCAATCGAGGGAACCCACGCTTTGCGTCGTTGCGCCTTTGCGCGAAATCCTCCCATGTCTTCGGACAACGGCGAGTCGTCTTCCCGTCGTATTTCTCCTTGACGTCTCCGCCGCACGATGAAACCCACTAGGCCGAGTGGCAAGTGCCAGGTGGCAGGTGGCAAGTGTAAAGACGAGCCCCGCGCTTCTCCCTCGCAACTCGCCACCTCTCCCACTGATTACTGACCACTGATTACTGACCACTTCTTCCACCCATGCTCTGCCTCAAACAATCCGTCCTCGAAGCCTACATCCGCGATCCGGTGCTCGCCGCCTGGGCGATCTTCGGCGTGGAGCTGGACGTGTTCCAGCAGGCGCGCCTGCGCATGATGTGGTGGGTGCCGGAGTTGATCGACGACTCGGGCATCTCCACCGGCAAGACGGAAATCCTGTGGATTTGGGCGCAGCTTCGCGCGATCCTGCTGCCCCAGCCCGGCCGCTACCCGCACCGCATCATCGGCATCTACTATCCCACGCTGGACAGCGCCCAATCCAACTTCGCGCCCAAGTATCAGAAATACCTCGAAACCTGCCCTGTCTTCCGCGCCGAACTGCGGCCCACCCACGGCGGCAGGCTCGGCTACCAGGCGCTCAAGGGGGCCATCCAGTGGGTCTATCGCAACAACTCCATCGTCCAGTGCCCGGCTGCCAACCTCGCCCAGAATGCCGAGAATCAGGCGTCCAAGCGCTTTCACGACGTGGGGCTCGACGAATCGAAGGTGATGGACCGTTCCTCCGACGCGCTGGACAACCAGATCCTCGGCCGCGTCACTGCGCCGGGATACAACAACGATCATCCCGTGTGGAAGAACCATGTGGTGATGATGGGCCACGCCGAGGACCCGGACTCCCATCCCTTCTACCGCCGCGTCAAGGCGTTCCGCTCGCTCATCCGGGATGGCTCCCAGGGCTACGGCATCATCACCTCGTCCTACCGAGATTGGGGCCCGAAGTTCCAGAAGGACCTGCGGCCCGACACCATGATCCGGCGCGACCGTCTCACGCTTTCCCGCGCCCGCTTCCGCCAGCTCTGGGAGGGCCTGTGGGAGCACGGCACCGAGGATTGGTATGACGCCAAGGACCTCAATGCCGCCGCCAGCCGCAGGGTGCCGGTGCTCACCCGCCGCCGCGATCCGCAAACGATCCACGCCTTCGGCTGGGACACCGCCCCCGGTGCCACCCGCAAGGCCGACCTCAACGCCGGGGTGGCCTGGGCCGCCGTGCCGCTGCCGGATGGCACGCGCGAAACCCGTGGCGTGTGCCGCTTCCAGGACCGCGCCTTCCGCATCCATCCGGTGTGGGCCGTGGAGGTGCTCGGCCGCAGCGCCCCGGAGCTTTCCGGCATCATTCACCGCGCCCACCAGCGCTTCAACTTCCGCCGCATCGTCTTTGATCCGGGCGGCGGCGGCGCCTGGGTCCAGAAGGAACTCTGGCAGGAGCGCCAGTTCTTCGACGGCCAGTTCCACCACGTCACCGGCCTTTGCACCCAGGAAAGCTCCCACCTCTACCCCCAGGCCAGCCCGTTGCTCGTGCCCTTCGCGCGCGGCTCCATCG
>Ga0073936_10004948_pt1 | contig 18173 bp, 20 predicted proteins | sample AliMusrvi5mmetaG_FD_87041 | JGI IMG/M metagenome (GOLD analysis project Ga0073936, IMG submission 87041) | Freshwater lake bacterial and archeal communities from Alinen Mustajarvi, Finland, to study Microbial Dark Matter (Phase II) - Alinen... | ecosystem: Environmental > Aquatic > Freshwater >... | reverse complement strand
GGGCAGGGGGCACGCGACCGCGATGCTCGCCGCCGCGCTCCCGCTCGCCGCCGGGCTGGGCATCGAATTCGCGCATCTCGACAGCGACGAGGATAATCCGGCCTCGCAACGCGTCATCGAGAAGAACGGCGGCCGGCTGGAGCGCCGCGGGCCGGGCGTCCTCTACTACGTCGTGCCGACGCGATGAGCGCTGCCGCGGCCCGCGCGCCTGTGTCCGCTGCGTTCAGCGGGCCGGTGCGGCACGTCTACGTGCACGTGCCCTTCTGCCGCGCCCGCTGCGACTACTGCGACTTCGCCTCGACGGCGATCGGTGACGCGCCGAACGAGGGTCTCCTCGATAACTTCGTCGACGGGATCGCCACCGAGTGGAACCTGGGGGCCGCGGGGATGGCGGCAGCCGCCGCGGGTCCCGCGCTCGGCCGCCTTCACACGCTGTATTTCGGCGGCGGCACGCCCAGCCTCCTCGGGCCGGACCGGCTCGAGCGACTGCTCGAGCTCTTCCGGCCGCGCCTCACGCCGCACGCCGAGGTCACCGTCGAGGCCAACCCGGAAGACGTCGACGACGCCTTCGCGGAGTGGGCGGCGGCCGCGCCGGTCGCCGGCGGCGCCGGCGCGGCGCGCGGCCTTCGCATCTCGCTCGGTGCGCAGAGCCTCGCGCCGCGCCTGCGGCAGGCGCTGGGCCGCCGCGCCCAGGCCGATCCCGCCGACGCCTTCCGGCGCCTGCGCTCTGCCGGCGTCGCGAACCTGAGCCTCGACCTCATCCAGGGCATCCCCGGCCAGACGATGGCGGGCCTCGAGGCCGACATCGGCGCCGTGCTCGACCTCGCCCCGGATCACATCTCGTGGTACGAGCTCACGCTCGCGCACGGCACGCCACTGGAGAGGCGTCTTGCGGCCTCCGGGGCAAGGGCCGGGAGCGAAGGTCGGGCCTCGGCCGAGTGCGAAGGCCGGATGGCCCGTGACGCGGGCGGCGCACTATGCGGCGCGGCGCGTGGTGCCGAATCTGGCACCGAATCCGGCACCGGATTCGGTGCCGAGGCCGGGGCCAAAGGTACCGCTCGTGCCGAGGCCGTGGCTAAGGGTACGGCCCTCGCCGACGCCGACGCCGACGCCGCCGACGACGACGGCGCGGCCGCAGAGGCACGCGCCGATTCCTTTGAGTGCGTCGTGCGCGCGCTCACCGCGGCCGGCTATGACTGGTACGAGGTGAGCAACTTCGCCCTGCCGGGCAGGAAGGCGCGCCACAACGTGGCGTACTGGCGCGCCCGCCCCTACGTCGGCCTCGGCCCGGGCGCCGTGAGCACGGTCGGCGCGCGCCGCTGGCGCGACCTGCCTGACGCGACCGCCTGGGCGGCGGCGCTCGCCGCCGGCCGCCGCCCGCCGCGCGAGGAGGAGCGGCTCGACGACGCCACGTTGCGGCGCGAGCGCCTCATGCTGGCGGCGCGCTGCGGGCTCGCCGTCCCGCTCGCGGACCTCGGCGGAGCGCTCGACCTGCAGGCCGCCGGCAGCCTCGCCGTCGCTGGATTGGTTTCCCTGCACAGTGGTACAATCCGGGTGACGCGAAAGGGGCGCTACGTGGCCAACGAGGTGTGCGTGCGCCTGTTTCGCGATACGCATTTAAGGGGTTGATCGTGGCGCTGACCACGCGACAGGAACATGTGCTGCGGACCGTCATCGAGGAGTACATCGCCTCGGGCGTGCCCGTCGGCTCCAGGCATCTGAGCGAACGCTTCGACTTCGGCATCGCTGCCTCGACGATCCGCAACGACCTGGCCGAGCTCGAGGACATGGGCATGCTCGCGCACCCGCACACCTCTGCGGGACGCGTGCCCACCGACTCCGGCTACCGCCGCTACGTGGACGCCATCCTCGTCGAGCGCCGCGAGGCCACACCGGCGGTCCGGATCGTCACCGACCGCGCGCGCAGCGAGGTCGACGACGCCCTGCGGGAGACCGCCGACGCGCTCTCGCGCGTCACCGAACTGCTGGCCGTGGTCTCGGCCCCCGCCGTCACCACGTCGACGATCCGCCACATCGAGATCCTCTCGCTGCAGCCGCACCTCGTGATGGTCGTGATCATCACCACGTCCGGGCAGGTGACCAAGAGGATCTTCAACACCACGGCGCCGATCGATGAGGGTCTCGCCGAATTCGCGCGCGTGTACCTCAACGAGCGCCTCGTCGGCATCCAGCTGGGTACGAGGCGCGCGGCCGACGCGTTCGAGAGTCACGACCTCGGGGCCAAGGAACACGACTTCCTCGAGGCCGTCCGGCCGGCGTTCGACGCCCTCGGGCACGGCGACGTGGAGGGCCTGCATCTGGGCGGCGCCTCGCGTCTCCTGGACAACCTCACGCGGCAGGGCGTCGGCCACCTTACAGAACTGCTCGACATGCTGGAGCAGCGCTTCAACCTGCTCGAGCTCCTCTCCGACGCGATGCGCGAGGACGGCGTGTACCTGCGCATCGGTCACGAGCTCGCCCCGCCGTCGCTGCAGGCGTGCTCCCTGGTCGCCGCGAAATACGGGGTGGCCAACCGGGACCTCGGCACCGTGAGCGTGCTGGGCCCCACACGCATGGACTACCAGAGCGTGATCGCCACGGTCCAGGCGACCGCCGACGGTCTGAGCAAATACCTCGAGGAGATCTGGTGAAGCGCGACTACTACGACGTTCTCGGCGTGGGCCGCGACGCCGACCAGGGCGCGATCAAGAAGGCGTTCCGCAGGGTCGCGCGCGAGTGCCACCCGGACGTGAACCCCGGAGACCCGGACTGTGAAGCACAGTTCAAGGAGGCCGCCGAGGCCTATGAGGTGCTGAGAAGCCCCGAGACGAGGTCGGCCTACGACCACTACGGCTTCGACGGCCTGCGCGGCCAGCAGGTCCCCGACTTCGGCCAGTTCGGCTTCAACGACCTCTTCAACGTCTTCTTCGGCAACGGCACCTTCGACTCGGTGCTGCGCGACGCCGGCGGCGGCATGTGGGGCGCGTCGGGTGGCGGCGCCCCGGCGCCGCGCGGCGAGGACATCGACGTCCCCGTCACGCTCACGCTCTCGGAGGCCGTCTTCGGCGCCAAGAAGTCGATCGAGGTGACGAGCGACGTGACCTGCGCCACCTGCTCCGGCAGCGGCGCGCGCCCCGGTACCGGCCGCGACACCTGCCCGCAGTGCCACGGCAGCGGCCGCATGCGCGAGGTGTCGAGCCTCGGCGGCTTCGGCCAGTTCATCCGCACCAGCACCTGCAACCTCTGTCGCGGGCAGGGCACCATCGTCAACGACCCCTGCGAGACCTGCCGCGGCAGCGGCCGCGTGCGCGAGACGCGGACGGTCGACGTGGACCTGCTCGCCGGCATCGCCGGCGGGCAGACGCAGATCGTGCGCGGCGCCGGCGGCGCCGCCGCGCAGGGCGGGCGCCCCGGCGACCTGCGCGTAGCGGTCGCCGTCGAACCTGACGAGCACTTCGTGCGCGACGGCGACGACCTTATCTACCGCCTCGACGTCACGATGGTCGAGGCGGCCCTGGGCACGACCGCCTACGTGCCGGCCCTCGACGGCGACATCGAGGTCACGCTCAAGCCCGGCACTCAGCCCGGCGAGGTCAAGGTGCACCGCAACCGCGGCGTGCCGGTGCTGCAGGGCTACGGCCGCGGCGACCTCAAAGTCGTGGTCAACGTGCAGGTGCCGCGCCACCTCAGCTCCGAGCAGCGCGAGGTGCTGGAGCAGTTCGCGGCGCTCACCTCCGAAACGAACTACGAGCCGGACCAGAGCTTCCTCGACAAGGTCCGGGCCGTCTTTCGTCAGTGACCCGCACGCAGTACACGCGCTACACGCTGCGGCTCTCGCCGGCGGCGGCGGGGGGGACTGCGCCTGCATCTTCCGCGCTCGCGCCCGCGCCTGCCGAACCCTATGACGACTGGTCGGGGGCGGCGGCCTACGCCTCAGGCCCGGACCCCCAAGCCCTCGACTACGTCGAACCCGAGGCGGTCCAGTTGATCGGCGCGCTCCAGCCTGCCGGCTGGGAGGAGCTGGACGCCGGGCGCACGCTGCGGTTCTGGCTCGAGGAGGGTCGCGACGCCGCCTCCGCCACGGTGGCGACGCTGCGCCGGCTGGGCGAGCGCGGCCGGCTCGAGGTCTCGCGCGAGCGCCCCGGCTGGGAGGACGCCTGGCGGCGCTTCCACAAGCCGCACGTGATCGGGCGCCTGTACCTGCGGCCCCCGTGGTACCCGGCGCGCGACGATCTGCTCGACATCGTCGTCGAGGCCGGACTCGCCTTCGGCACCGGCGGTCACGCGAGCACGCGCCAGTGCCTCGAGGAGATCCAGGAGATCCCGCCCGGCCGCCTGCTGGACCTCGGCAGCGGCTCGGGGGTCGTCTCGTTCGCGGCCCTGCGCCTCGGCTTCGCCCCCGTGTGGGGCATCGACATAGATCCGGTCGCAGTCCACGCCGCCGCCGGCAACGCCGCCATGAACGAGCTCGCGCCCACGTTCATGGTGGGCGACGCGACCGAGCCCGCCTATCCGCTCCCCGAAGCCGACACCGTGGTCGCCAACATCGCGCTCAACCCGATCCTCCGGCTGGCGCGCCGGTTCGCCGGGCCGCAGGGCGCAACGGCGGAGGGCGTGGCGCCTGCCGGCGCGGCGCCTCCGGGCGCCGCGCCTGCCGGCCTCCGGCCCGAGCACCTCCTGCTCGCCGGTCTGCTTGTGGAACAGGAAGAACCGGCCGCCGCTGCGTTCCCCGGCTACGACACGGCGGCGCGCCGCGACGACGGCACCTGGCTGATGCTGCACCTCGTGAGGCGGCCGTGACGCGGGTGGCGGCCGCCTTCGTCGGCTGCAAGGTGAACCAGGCCGACAGCGACGAGGCCCTCGCGCGGCTGTGCGCCTCCGGGCTCAGTCCCGCGGCGAAGGACGACGCCGACGTCGTCATCGTGCATACCTGTTGCGTGACGGCCGAGGCCGAGCGCAAGTCGCGCCAGGTGGCGCGCCGCGAGGCCCGGGCCGGGCGCCGCGTGGTCGTCGCCGGGTGCGCGGCGGCGCTCCATCCGGAACAGTTCCTCGAGCCCGGCCTCGAGCTGCTCGGCACACGCTCGTGGCGTCAGGTGGCGGCCGGCTGGGGTGAGAGTCGTCCGCCGGCCGACGCGGAGCCGCGCACGCGCCTGCCGCGCGCCCGCACGCGCGCCGTGATCAAAGTGCAGGACGGCTGCGCCGGCACCTGCACGTACTGTGCCATCCGCCTGGCGCGCGGCCGGCCGCGGAGCCGGCCGCTGGCCGAGACGCTGTCGGCGGTCGCCGCGACCGTCCGCAGCGGCTCCGGCGAGGTCGTGCTCAGCGGCATCGACCTCGGCGCCTGGCAGGATGGAGACCTGCGGCTGGCGGACCTCGTCGGGGCGATCACGGCGAGCCCGGCCTTCTCCCGCTCCGGCGGCGGCTCGCTGCCGCCTGACCCGGCGGCCGGTGGCCGGGCCCGGCTGCGCCTTTCGTCGATCGAGCCGCGGGACGTGGACGAGCGGCTGCTCGCGGCGCTGGCGCACGAACGCGTGGCGCGCCACCTGCACGTGCCGCTCCAGTCTGCGGACGACGGCGTGCTCGCGGCGATGGGGCGCCCCTACACGTACGCGGAGTTCGAGGCGCGCGTGGCGCTGGCGCGCCGGTCGCTCGGGCGGATGATGCTCTCGACCGACGTCATCGTCGGGTTCCCCACCGAGGACGAGGCCGCGTTCGCGCGCACGCTGGCCGCCGTCGCAGGCGGCGGCTTCGGGCGCGTGCACGTGTTCGCCTTCTCGCCGCGGCCGGGGACCGAGGCGGCGGAGCTGCCGCCGCTCCCGCCGGCCGCGATCAAGGCGCGCATGGCGCGCGCGCTGGCCGCCGCCGAGGCGGCGGCCCGGCGCGCGCGCCTCGACGCCGTCGGCCGTCGTGCGCACGTCCTCATCGAGGACCGGCACGACGGCCTCTCGAGGGGGTACAGTTCGGAGTACATCCGCTATTACCTCAGCGGCGAAGCGCGGCCGGGGCAGCTGGTCGGAGCGGTCGCGGAGGCCGCGCACAGGGACGGCGTGAGAGGACGGATCGTGTGAGCGGCAGAGGCAGGACGGTGTGAGCGGCAGCAGACCTCGGCACAGCAGTGAGCGGACGCCCGTGGGAGGCACGGCATGAGAGAGCTCGGCGAGATCGAGCAGCAGATCAGGGACGACGGCAGGGCGGCGCTCAAGGCGGGCGACAAGAGGCGCCGCGCAGCGTTGTCTGCGTTCGTCGCGGCGCTCAAGAAGGAGCGCATCGACAGCCGCAAGGAGCCCACGGAGGCGGACGAGCTCACGGTGCTCAAGCGCGAGCGCAAGCGGCGCGCGGAGGCCATCGAGCTCTACGAGCAGGCCGGGCGCACGGACCTCGCCGACCAGGAGAAGTACGAGGAGGACCTGCTCGCGTCGTACATGCCGGAGGAACTCGGCGACGACGCGCTCGAGGAGCTCGTCGACAAAGGCATCGCGGCCACCGAAGCCGTCACGCCGCGCGACATGGGCAAGGTGATGGGCTGGCTCAAGCCCAAGGTCGCCGGCCGCGCCGACGGCAAGAAGCTCAGCGACCTCGTGCGCGCCAAGCTGGGGGGGTAGGGGTGACGCCGATCGTCCGCACCGTCATCGACCTCGACGGCAACAGCATCGCCCTCGCGCTCGCCGGCGAACACGACGCGCACCTCAAGATCCTCGAGCAGCGCCTCGCCTGCAAGCTCACGCTGCGCGGCAACGTGCTCATCCTCGAAGGGCCGGACGACGCCGTCGGCAAGGCGCGCGCGGCGCTCGAGGAGCTGCTCACGGTGATCCGCTCCGGGCGCCCCTTGAGTCCGGCGATCGTGGAGTCGCTCATGGACATCGCCGTCAACTCGTCGGGCAAGCCCTCCGAGGTCTACGGCGACGTCGTGCTCACGCACCGCGGCCGGCAGGTGGGGCCGCGCACGGTCAACCAGAAGCGCTACGTGGACGCCATCCGCAGCAACACGATCACCTTCGGCATCGGACCGGCCGGGACCGGCAAGACCTATCTGGCCACGGCGATGGCGGTGAGCGCCTACTTTTCCAAGCAGGTCGGGCGCATCATCCTCACGCGCCCGGCGGTGGAGGCGGGGGAGAGCCTCGGCTTTCTGCCCGGCACAGTCTCGGAGAAGGTCGACCCGTACTTCCGCCCGCTCTTCGACGCCCTCTACGACATGATGGAGGCCGAGAAGCTGGCGGCGCTCATCGAGAAGGGCGAGATCGAGGTCGCGCCGCTCGCCTTCATGCGCGGGCGCACGCTCAACGACTCGTTCATCATCCTCGACGAGGCGCAGAACACCTCGCCCGAGCAGATGAAGATGTTCCTCACGCGCCTCGGCTTCGGCTCCAAGATGGTCGTCACCGGCGACGTCACGCAGATCGACCTGCCGCACAGCCGCGTCTCGGGACTGGTGACGGTCACGGACGTGCTGGAGGAGATCGACGACATCGACATCGTGCAGTTCGACGGGCACGACGTCGTGCGTCACAAGCTCGTGCAGCGCATCGTGAACGCCTACAAGGACCACGGCGATCGGGCGGAGGCCGCCAAAGCGCAGCGGCTGGCGGCCCGGGAGCGCCGCGGGGAGGAAGCCTCGTGAACCTCGTCGAGGTGGTCAACGGCACGCGCGTGGCGCTCGACCGCGAAGCGGTCGCCCAGCTGGTGGCGCGCGTGCTCGAGGCCGAGGAGGTCTGCGACGCGGAAGTCTCGGTGCTCTTCGTCGGCGAGCGGCGCATCCGCGCCCTCAACCGCGACCATCGCGCCAAGGACGAGACTACCGACGTACTCTCGTTCCCGCTCGAGGACGCGGACGATGATCTGGCCGGGGCGGGCGGCCGGGAGCCCGGCGGCGCGGCCGCCGACGACCGCCGCGCCTCCGAGGCGGCGGACGAAGCCGCGCCGCCTGCGCCGCCACGCCTCCTCGGCGACGTCGTCGTCTGCGCGCGCCAGGCGCTGCGCCAGGCGCACGCCGATTCCCTGCCGCCGGCATTCGAACTGGCCGTCCTGCTGACGCACGGCACGCTGCACCTGCTCGGCTACGACCACGAGGTCGACGCCGGCGAGATGGCTCTGCGCCAAGCCGAGGTCCTCGAGCTCGTGGCCTGGGAGGGGCTCCTTGTCCCAGCGTCGCGGTAACATCCTCGAGAGCTTCAACTACGCGTTCTCGGGCATCGTCCACGCGCTCAGCTACGAGCGCAACATGTGGATCCACTTCGCCGTCGCCGGCCTCGTGCTGCTCGCCAGCCTGTTCTTCGCGCTGACGCGCGTCGAGGTGATCGCGCTCCTCGTGGCGATCTCGTTCGTGCTCATCACGGAGATGTTCAACACGGCGATAGAGCGCGTCGTCGACCTCGTGACCGACGAGGACGATCCTCGCGCGAGGATCGCCAAGGACGTGTCCGCCGGCGCCGTACTCATTGCCGCCGTCAACGCGCTCGCGGTCGCCTATCTGGTGTTCTACGACAAGATCACGAGCGTGCCCTACACGGTGCTCACCAAGCTGCGCGGCTCGCCCATCGACGTGACCGTCATCGCCCTGGTCATCGTCATCCTCGTGGCGATCAGCGTGAAGGCGATCACGCACCGCGGCACGCCGTTCCGCGGCGGCCTGCCGTCGGCGCACGCCGCCGTTGCCTTCGCCTCCTGGGTCGGCGTCACGTTCGTGGCCGGCAACACCGGCTACGCTCTGCCGATCTCGGCGATCACGCTGGTACTGGCCGTGCTCGTCGCCCAGAGCCGCGTGCAGGCCGGCATCCACAGCATCCTCGAGGTCGCGGTCGGTGCCGCGCTCGGCATCGTCGTCGCGGTCGTCATCTTCCGACTCTGGTATCCAGTGTGAAGCGCGCCCCGGACCTCGGCGAACGGCTCCTGTACCAGGAGGCGCTCTCGCTCACGGCGCGGGCCTACGCGCCCTACTCCGGCTTCGCCGTGGGCGCCGTGGTCGTCGGCCCGTCGGGCCGCAGCCACCACGGCGTGAACGTGGAGAACGCCTCGTACCCGGCGGGACTGTGCGCGGAGCGCGCCGCGCTCGCCGCGCTCGTGGCGTTCGGGGAGCGCCGGCTGCGCTACGTCGCCGTCGCCGCCTCCGGCGGCCGCGACTGCCTGCCTTGCGGCATGTGCCTGCAGGCGCTGGCCGAGTTCGGCGACCCGGAGGTCATCGCGCAGGTCGGCGGAGAGGTGTGCGTGACCACCCTTCGCCGGCTGCTCGCGGTGCCGTTCGTCGCGGAGCGGCCGGTCGCCGGAGCGGCCGCCGGCGCCGGAACCGATGACGCGGCTGCCGGTGGCGAGGGAAGTGGCGGAGCGGCCGGCACCACCTCGCGCGTCGCCGGCGGAGTCCGGGAGCCCTGCATCGGCGACCCCGCTCTCGACCGCGCCCCTGACGACGACGGCTCCTCCTCGTGAGCGACGACTTCCGCTCCGGCTTCGTCGCCGTGCTCGGGCGCCCCAACGTCGGCAAGTCGACGCTCGTCAATGCGCTCGTGGGCCGCAAGGTCAGCATCGTCAGCGACCACCCGCAGACGACGCGCCGGCGCATCACCGGCGTCGTGAACCTCGAGGGCTGCCAGCTCGTGCTGCTCGACCTGCCCGGCTTCCAGAAGCCGTTCGACTCGCTCACGCGGCGCATGCAGACGGCCGTCGACGACGCCATCTCCGAGGTCGACGCGGCGCTCGTGCTGCTCAACGCGACCGAGACCTTCGGCGCCGGCGACCGCTACATCGTGCAGGCCGTCGCCGCGGCCGCCATCCCGTCCTTCGTGGGTCTCAACAAGGTCGACCTGCTGGACGGGCCGCGGCTGGGCGCCCGCATCGAGGAGGCGAGCGCGCTCTGCGGCGGCCGCGACGTGTACCCGCTCTCGGCGCTGCGCGGCGACGGCCTCGCCGACCTGCTCGCCCATCTCGCCGCGACCATGCCGGGCGGCCCGGTCTACTTCCCCGAGGGGCAGCACAGCGACCAGCCGCTCGAGATGCTCATCGCCGAGCTCGTGCGCGAGCAGGCCTTGCGGCGGACCTTCGACGAGGTGCCCCACGCCGTCGCCGTCGAGGTCAACGGCATCACCGAGCGCACCGACCGGCCGCTCGTCGAGATCGAGGCGCAGCTCATCGTCGAGACCGAGTCGCAGAAGGCCATCCTCGTGGGCAAAGGCGGGCGCCAGGTCAAGGCGATCGGCAGCGCGGCGCGGCACGAGATCGAGAGCATCCTCGGCGTGCACGTCTTCCTGGCCCTGCGCGTCAAAGTGCGCAAGCGCTGGCGGCGTGACGACCGCTACCTCGACCGCCTGATCTAGGAGCGGCCACGGGGGGCGAAGGCGAGGCGGGCTCGGGCCGCTGCGCCGAGGGCGACCGCGGCACCGAGGCCGGCTCGGGCCGCGACGCCGAGGGCGACCGCGGCGCTTTGGTATACTCGCGGCAGCTCTCTCCACCCACGTCTTCTGTCCGGGGGCGGCGGCGTGCACGCCGATGAACTCGCCAAGACCATCGATCACACGATGCTGCGCGCCGACGGCACGTCGCACGACGTGGACCGGCTCTGCCGCGAGGCGCGCAAGTACCACTTCGCCGCCGTCTGCCTGTTCCCGCAGTTCGTCGGCCGGGCCGCGGACCTGCTGCGCGGGGCCGACGTCAAGGTGTGCACCGTGATCTCCTTCCCGTTCGGGGCCGACACGGCGCGCACCAAAGTGTTCGCGGCCGACGACGCCGTCGCCCGCGGCGCCGACGAGATCGACGTCGTCATCAATCTCCCGGCGCTCCTCTCGGGCGAGTTCGGGGCCGCGCGCGACGAGCTCAGCAGCGTGGTCCGCGCGGTGCGCATGAAGACGATCAACAGCGGCCGCGGCGACGCGGTCGTCAAGACGATCATCGAGACGTGCTACCTGTCGAACAAGATGAAGCTCATGGCCTGCAAGATCTGCGAGCAGGCCGGCGTGGACTTCGTGAAGACGTCCACGGGCGTCGGCCCCAAGGGCGCCACGGTGCACGACGTCGAGCTGCTCCGCGACTGCCTCGACGAGCGCATCGGCGTCAAGGCCTCCGGCGGCATCCGCACGCTCCGCGACGTCGAGCTCATGATCAACGCCGGGGCCGGCCGCGTGGGCACGAGCGCCGGCGTCGCCATCATGAAGGAGCTCGCGGGCTGACCAGCGCGGCCCGCCCTCGCCCCCGGCGCGCGTGAACGACTCCCCGCGCAAGTGGTGGAGCCGGCCGTGGCTCGCCGCCGCACTGCTCGCGGCGGTGCTGATCCTCGCCTCCGCGCTGCGGCTCAAAGGCATCGCCTGGGGCCTGCCGTACAGCTTCATCAATGCCGACGAGAACACGGTGATGCCGATCGCGTTCAGGGCCGCGCAGGGCCACGTGAACCCGGGGTTCTTCTTCTATCCGTCTTTCTACTTCTACCTGGTCGCGGCGGCGACGCTCGTCGCCACGCCGGTCCTGTGGCTGGTCAAGCACGCCGACCCGCTGACGCTGCGCGCCTTCGTGATCGACCCCGGGCCGTACTTCCTCATCGGGCGCCTGGCGTCGGCCGCCGCCGGCGTGGCCGCCGTCTACTTCCTCTACCGCATCGGCCGGACCGCCTTCGGGCGCCCGGCCGGCCTCGCCGCCGCCCTTCTTCTCGCTGTGGCGCCGCTGGCGGTGACCTACTCGCACGTGGCGGTCACCGACATGACGGCCACGGCGCTGGCGCTGCTCGCGATCTGGCTCCTGCTCGAGGCGGCGCAGGGCCGCGGCCGGCGCTGGCTGATCGGAGGAGCGCTCGCGGCCGGCCTTGCCACCTCGACCAAGTACAACCTCGGGGTGCTGGTGCTGCCGGCGACGGTCGCGGCTCTCTACGCGTGCCGCGAGGAGGTGGCGCGCCGCGCCGCCGCAGGCGCTCGCGCGGCGCGCCTCTGGGCGCGGCTGCTCGTGCTGCGCGTGTACGTGCCGATGCTGCTTGCCTTCGTCGCCGGCTCGCCGTTCGTCGTGCTCGACGCGCGGCGCTTCGTCAAGGACTTCGCGCGCCAGAACGAGATCATGGGCCGCGGCTGGCTGGGATTCGAGAACGTCGGCAACGGGTTCTGGTACAACCTCCACACCAACCTCGGCGGCGGCATCGGCATGGTGCTCGTCGTGCTCGGCATCGCCGGCATCGCCTGGGCCTTCTGGCGGCGCACGCGGCTGGACCTCATGATTGCGCCCTACGTGGTGCTGTATTACCTGTACATCAGCACGTGGAAGGAGCTCGCCGACCGCTACCTGCTGCCGATCGCACCGCTCCTGATCCTGTTCGCGGTCCGCTTCTGCCTCGAGCTCGCCGGGTTGCGCCCCTCGTGGCGCCGCGTCGCGCTGCCGCTCGTGGCCGCCGTGCTCGCGGTCGCGTGCGTCCTGCCGCTGGCGTCGGCGGTCTCCTTTGACCGCGCTCTCTCCGGCACCGACACGCGCGCCGTGGCCAAGGACTGGATCGAGCGTACGATCCCCTCGGGCACGGTCATCGCCATGGAGAACTACAGCCCGCAGCTTGTCGGTCTCCTCGACAAGCCCTACTACGACCAGGCGGGGCTGGTGCAGAAGGCGTACAAGATCGTGAAGATCCCCTTGCCGCTGCCCGGGACTCTTGCGAAGCAGCGTTCGGTGAGCTTCCTCGAGAGCAGGCGTGTGCGCTACGTCGTCGTCAGTTCCAAGGTGTACGACCGCGTGTTCGCCGCCGCCGGCAGCTACCCGTATCTCGTCGACTTCTACCGGCAACTGGAGCAGACGGGGACGCTGGTCAAGGAGTTCCGGCCCGGACCCGGCCAGCGCGGGCCGGTGCTCAAGATCTACAGGCTGCCGCCCGGGGCCTAGCGGTACCCGGCGACCTCCTCGGCCGCTTCCTCCACCTCGCCCTCGGCCACCGGCGTGCGCCCCGGCTTGACGACCAGGTATGCGACGAAGCCGGGCAGGATCGGCAGCCAGAAGTTGATGAGGCGGTAGACGAGGACGACCGCGACGGCGGTCGCGGAAGGCACGCCGAAGCTCACGAACACGGCGATCATGATGCCTTCGATCGCCCCCAGCCCGCCGGGCGTCGGCGCCAGCGTCCCGACCGCGTAGGCCACCACGTAGGCGACGGCCAGGGAGGCGAAGCCGAGCGAGTAGCCGAAGGCGCGGAACGTGACGTAGAGGCAGAGCAGGTCGCAGGTCCAGTACACGCAGGCGAGCGCCGTGGTCGTGCGCAGGGCGCCGCGGTGGGACGTCATGCGGCGCATGCCGGCGAAGAGGTTGTCGAGCCAGCCGTCGATGTGCGCCTCGTGGACGACCTGCCGCCGCATCACCCGGTTCACGAGCCGCGCGACCTGGGCGACCCGGCGGCGCATCCGCGAGCGGTGGTTGTAGAGGTAGACGCCGTACGCGGTCAGCCACAGCAGCAACACGATCAGCACGATCGCGGCGAGGTAGCTCAGGATCGACTCGCCGCGCGCCACCACGAGGTAGATCAGCGCGAGCGCGAAGAAGAACCACAGCACGGCGTAATTGAAGAACTGCTGGGCCGCGATGACGACGAAGATGAGCCCGTGCGGCACCTGGCGCTTGCGCAGTGCGTTGTAGGTCACGACCCAGCCGCCGACTCCGCCGGCGGAGAGCACGTGGCTCACGGCGAGGCCGCTGAGCGTGATCGCAAGCACGTCGGGGAGGCGCAGGCGGACGTCGAGCACGCGCAGGATGAAGCGTGTCAGGTTCGCGTAGCCGAGCAGGGCGCAGACCTCGAGCACGACGGCGAAGGCGAGGAGGACGTAGCTCGCGTGAGACAGCATCGCGAAGCTGTCCTCGGTGTTGACGACCTTGGGCAGCAGCAGATACAGGGCCGCGACGATGAGCGCGAAGACGAGAATATGGCGGATGGTCTTCTTGATCTGCTGCCTCCCCGGAACGGGTCAGCGCTTGGAGCTGCGCCCGCCGCGCCGCTGGCGCGCTTGCGGGCGCTTCTCGCCGAAGGCGTCGCGCTCGATCTCCATGCGCCGCGTCCACGAATACGCCACAGCGCATGGGACGGAGAGGAGCGGAACGGCGCACAGGACGACCCACGCCCAACGCCTCGCAGCTACCGTCACGTACAACGCGTAGACGTACGTCACGGCCATGCCCGCGAGCAGAACGGCGCCCCACACGAGGTAGATCGAGCTGGGGATGAACGAGACGGACAGCGTCTTCGCGAACGCTTCCAGCAGGAAAAGCACCAGAGTGATGGCAGAGACGAGGAAGAGGTTGGCGATGCGGCGCAGCTCCGCGGCGATCTCGGGGGAGGGCTGCACGCCGGGGTCGTCCTTGTCGTATTTGAGGAAGTCGAAGAGGCCCATGGGCTCCATGCTCCGTGTGTGTGGCGTCGCGCGCCCGGGCATGAACGGGGCAGCGAAAGGACGGCGTAAGTCTCGGCGATGACGGCAGCTAACACAACCCTGGGCGGCAGCTTCGCCGCCGCCTACGACGCGCTCATGTGGCCGTTCGAGCGCGTCGCCATCGGCGCCTGGCGGCGCCGCCTCGCGGCGCGCGCCGGGGGCCGCGTGCTGGAGATCGGCGCCGGCACCGGCAGCCAGCTGCGCTGGTACGGCGCCGGCCTAGAGGTCGTCGCGCTCGAGCCCGACCCGGAGATGGCGGCGCGCGCCCGGCGACGGGCGGCCGGGGCGGCGGCCAGCGTGCGCATCGTCGAGGGCTCGGCGGAGGCGCTCCCGTTCCCCGACGGGAGCTTCGACACCGCGGTCGCCACCTTCTGCCTGTGCACGGTGCAAGATCCCGCCGCGGCGCTCGCCGAGCTCCGCCGCGTGCTCGTCCCCGGCGGCCGCCTGCTCGCCATCGAGCACGTGCACCTGAGCTGGCAGCCGGGCCGCCGGCTGCAGAGCCTGGCCGCGCCGGCGTGGGCGTCGCTGGCCGGCGGCTGCCGGCTCGACAGGGACACCTTGGCGGCGATCCGCGAGGCCGGATTCGACCTCCTCGAGGAGCGCCCCCACGTGCTCGGCTGGATCGTCGAGCTTGCCGCGTCAGGCCGATAGAGGGTTGCATGCGCAGCGCGTTCGCGCTAGATTATTATCTCGAACGAACAACAGAGGCGTCTGCGCACGCCCCCACAGCCCGTTCGCCTTCGCGTCACCCCCCTCATCACTTCTGGCGTTGGCCTGTCGGGCTCAGTGCGGCCAAGACGCCGAACGCCCCCCGGGTACAGGTGAAACCGCTGCCCGCCGGGGAAATCACGTCGAAAGGACGTTGTGACCCGATGCCAGAGCCTGATCGCGATCCTCGCGATCACCATCGTCGCCACAGCACTCGCCACCGCCGTCACGCCGCAGAAGGCGGAGGCGGCCACCCTGAGCGCCAGACTGCACAGGGTTGATTCCAGGCTCCAGCGGGCCCGGCAGCGCCTGCAGGACGCCCAGGCGGCTCTCGCCGCCGCGCTCGTCGGCTCGACTGCCCCCACGGCGCCTGTCGCACCGGCTGCGTCCGCAGCCGCAGCGGCGTCTTCCACTACCACCACGGTCGACCAGCTCAAGGCGCAAGTCGCGCGGGCACAGCGTCTGGTGCGGCGCTGGGAGCGGATCCTGCGGCACCTCCGGTCCGCCTATCACACGCAGCGTCAGATGGCGCGCTGGGCGCACAAGGGCGCCTGGCGGCCGATCATCGCCGTGGCCGCGGCCAAGTATCACGTGAACGCGGACGGCATCTACCGGATGATGATCCGCGAGTCCAACGGCCAGCGCTTCGCCGGCGCCAGTTCGTCGTACAAGGGCTTGTTCCAGTACTACACGGGCACCTGGGCCTCCTCCTGGAACCCGTACCGCGGGGCCAGCATCCTCGACCCGGTCGCGCAGATCTTCGCGACCTGCTACGCCGTCCACCGGGGCATGGGCCCGCAGATGTGGACGACCACGTACTCCTCACAGTACTGAGAGCAGTATGAAGACCGGCCGGCGGGGCCATCAGGCCCCGCCGGCCGGTCCCGTTCCCCGGCGTTTCGGGGTAGCATGGGGACCCGTTTCCCGTGCCGGTGTGGCGGAACTGGTAGACGCGCTCGACTCAAAATCGGGTGCCCCGAAAGGGCGTGTGGGTTCAAATCCCACCTCCGGCACCACTTCCTCGTCGGCCCCCTGCGCGCGTCACGCGCGCCCCGCGTCTGGTACCATTACGGTCCCGCCCGCAGCTAGCGGCGAGTCGAGTCCGTCCGCCCGCTAACGGGCGAGCGGTCGCAGGAGAGGAGCACGACGCATGCCGGTGCGGCTCTTGGGGCTCAACTGCAGCCCACGCGACAACAGCAACAGCAGCATCATGCTCGAGACGGCGTTCGAGAAGCTCGACGCCGTCTATCCGGGCGCGACCGAGCACGAGACCATCCACCTGCGCGACCTTCACATCGAGCCCTGCAAGGCCTGCAACGTGTGCGGCAAGACCAAGGCGGGCAAGTACATCCCCTGCGTGCGCGTGGACGAGGACGACGTCCAGCAGGTGCTGGACGCCATGGTCGCCGCCGACGGCATCCTGGTCGCGACGCCGGTCTACTTCGGGCTGCCCAGCGACCTCTTCGTCAAGTTCATCATGCGCACGCGGCCGCTGCGCCACCAGGATTTCAGGCTCGCCAACCGTCCCGTCGGCGTGCTCGCCACGGCCGGCCGGCGGTCGGGCGGAGCCGAGACCGCCATCCTCGCCACCTGGCTGCCCTTCGTGCGCAACGGCTGCCTCGTGGTCGGCAACGGCGACGCCACCTGCCAGTTCGGCGCCTACGGCTGGGCCGGCGGGCGCGGGCAGATCCTCACCGATGAGTGGGGCCTCGAGCAGGCCTTCCAGACGGCCGAGCGCGTGTACACGCTCGCCAAGGTCTTCAAGGCGGGCGTCGAGGCCACCGGCTTCGTCAGCCCCATGAAGTTCTCGTACACGTCCGGGACGCGGTAGCGGGCACTGCCGCCGCGTCGAGCTTCGGAGCAGCAAAGGACAGCCATGAGCGACGCCGAGACCATCCTCGAGTTCATCCGCGAAGAAGCCGACCTGGAGCCCGACGAGGTCGACGCCGACACCTCGCTCTTCCGCGACCAGCTCCTCGACTCCATGAACCTGACGGCGCTGATCGCGTTCCTCGAGGGAACCTTCTCGATCAGGGTCAAGCCGATGGACATCGTGTTCGAGAACCTCGACACCGTGAACCATCAGCTGGCCTACATCGCGCGCAAGAAGGCGGCCGATGCCTGAGGCGGGCGGCGGGACGGCGCCGGCGCCGGGCTCCGCTCACGGAACCGGTTCAGCACCTGCGGGAAAGGCGCCACCGGCCGGCGACACGCCGCACGTGTCCCGCGCTGCGTGGCTGTACTACGGGCTCGGCCTGAGCCTGCAGACGGTCCTCTGGGCGCTGCTGTTCCTGGCGATCTTCATCGCGGTCATGGTGGGCGGCAAGCTCACCGAGTTCCGCTACGTCGGCTTCTGACCACCAGCTCGATCGCGTGAACGCCCCCGGACACATGACCGACGCCGTGGCGCGCCTGCGGCGCTGGGCCGCGGAGCGGCCGGACGCCGTCCTGCTGCTGACGCGGGGCCGCGTCTATACGTACGCGGACGCGCTGCGGCGGGCCGCCGCGGTGGCGGCCGCGCTGCGTGCGGCCGGCGTGCGCCGCGGCGGCCGCGTCGCGCTCTACCTCGAGGAGTACGACCAGTTCTTCGTCGGCATGCTCGGCGCGTGGCTCGCCGGCACCGTCGTGGTGCCGCTCAACACGAGCCTGCCACAGGCCGACGCCGACTGGCTGATCGCCAAGTCGGCGCCCGACGCCTTGGTCCTGCCGGCCGACGGCGCCTGCCCGCACGCGGGGCCGCTGCGCCTCGTGCTCACCGCTGGTGACGACGGACTGGTGAACGGCCTGTGCGCCGAGGCCGCCGAGGGCGCGGACGCGCCGGCTGCGGCCGCTCTGCCGGACGCCGCGGGCGTGGAGGCCATCCTCGCCGCGCTCGAGCCGGTCACTGCGGACGAGCTCGCGATGATCATGTTCACGTCGGGAACGACCGGGCTGCCCAAGGGCGTCTGCCAGACGCTGCGCGCGATCTCGTCCAACGCCGGCCACGTCGCGGCCACGCTGGGCCTCACCGGCGACGACCGCATCTTCATCAATACGCCGCCGTATTTCACGAGCGGTATCTGTCACTTCCTGACGCTGCTCGCGAACGGCGGCGGCGTG
>Ga0073936_10004946_pt1 | contig 18176 bp, 18 predicted proteins | sample AliMusrvi5mmetaG_FD_87041 | JGI IMG/M metagenome (GOLD analysis project Ga0073936, IMG submission 87041) | Freshwater lake bacterial and archeal communities from Alinen Mustajarvi, Finland, to study Microbial Dark Matter (Phase II) - Alinen... | ecosystem: Environmental > Aquatic > Freshwater >... | reverse complement strand
GGGGCAAAGGCTCATTAAAGGCGACACAACAGGGCAGAAATGTATTTCACTTTTGGTAAGAAGTATTTTGGCATAGCACACGACAAGAGGTCGGTGCATGAATATTGAAGTTTCAATTCAAATATCCTTGCACTTATTTTAAATATAATGCAGTCATTATATTGAAGCACTGAATATTATGTGTTTTTCAGCAGACCCTACTTATAAAAAAAGCTCCTCATTTCTGGGAGCTTTTTGTTACTGTCACTGTTAGGCAGGATATTTATTTTTTCTTTTTGCGTATGAAATAGAAAGCACCTCCGGCGATAATTACTATTCCACCAATAACGGCATACATGGTCATGTTTGAAGATTCTTTGGGGGCTTCTTCTTCATAGAACTTTGGGTCCATATTGTCGACTGAAATGGTGTCTTTTGGTTCTTCAGCAACTTTTGCTGAATCTTGCTGAGCATAAGACTTTGTCATTCCACTCATAAACATCAGGCCGAATAAGGCCAGGGCAATTAGTTTTCTCATTGTTTCAAGATTTATTAAATGTTATTTTAATTTATTTATCAGTTCATCATATTTCAGGGCCATCTTAGGATCTGTTTTCCGGTATGTATCGGCCAAAGCACTCAGGGCCGGTTTGTATCGTGAATTTAATCTCAGGCAATCTCTCAATACTTTACGGGCTTTATCCGTATTGGTTTCAGTCCAGAGGTCAGCCAGCTTAATGTAGGTTTCAAAATACTTCCGGTTCGACCGAATTGTCTGTTCGTAATAACCGGTAGCTGTTAAAGTATCCTTATTCTTCAGGGCCAGATCACCTAGTAGGGTCAATGTCTTTTCATAATCAGGATTGATCTCCAAAGCCTTTTTAAGAACTTGTTCCGCTTCCTTGCTTCTATCAGAGCCAATTAACGATTCTGCAAATTTATAACAGATTAACTCATTTTGAGGGTCAATAGTATGCGCATTTTGAAAAAGCAACGCAGATTTAATGCTGTCACCTTTTTCGTAAGCTTCAATTCCATGGAGATCATCCTTTGTAAGCCGTTCAATGACTGCACAAACCGGTATTCCATCAGCGTATATCGTATGTATAGTGTTGGCCGGTGGCCAAAGCTTGTTTTTCAGTTGAAAGGGTGAAATATAAGTATTTGCGATCACGGCATAGTCCCAATTGTATTCACTTCGGTTCTGATAAGGGAAATAGACCATTTTAAGCGCTTTATCATCACGGAAATACCATTGAATGGGGAAATTACCTCCAATCGTAAGTTCGCTTTTACGAGGCTCGTTTTTCAGGTATTCCTTAAGCCACTTAGCGCCCTCACGCATGGTGTGGTAATAATAGTCGGTTTCATAGTTTCCGTAAGCACCTTTTAATCCCCCGGCAAATTGGTTATAGTAAAGGTAGTAATAGGGGTGGTTTGAGGCCATAAACCGGAGCGGATGAATGCTTAGGGCCAAAAGTATGGTGATAGTACCAATACGGACCAATCGTTGCTTATAACGCTTCAGAATGGCATGAATTCCAAGCGCAGCTATCAGGATGATTTCAGGGTAAACAAACAGGAAATGACGCCAGGCACCATAGAGGTTGGATTGTTTAAGGACGACAAAGGCTATTGGAAACACTATGGTAAAAACTAACAGTACTACCTGCAATTTCTGATTGAAGGTATAGTTCTTTTTAGTATTCAGGAAAAAAGCAGCCAACCCTGAAAACACAATAAACGGAATAGTGATTGCCATGTATTTGGGCAAATAATACCAGGGATGAAAATCGGACCAATCCTGCCGGCCTTCGAATATTTGCCTTACTGTAACCGGATAATGCGTCATGATCCGATAGGATTTCCAAACATTCAGTACTGGATTTTGCAGGGCATAAGGCCAGGTAAGAATTCCAAGGAGATAAGCTGCAACTGAAATGCCAATGATAAGTAATAGCTGTTTTTTTAGGAGTGAAGTATTGAGTTTAGGATTTGCTATCCAATCGATACCGAATTTCAGAATTATAAAAAGGCCAAGGTAAAAGACCACAAGTATTCCGCCTGCCCTTATACCAATGGAAAGGGCGATGCTTAAAACCAGAAGAATGATTGTTTGCCGGGAGGGCTTTCCTTCAGAAAATACAAGTTTCAGGGAATAATAAACACTTGATATATATGCCAGAGCAAATGGGATATCCTTCAGATTGTTTTGTGCATGGCCGAGAAAGGTGGGAGACACTGCAAACAAAAGCAATACCAGAATGGCTGCACCGTAGCCTGCTATCCAGGCTGCAAATAATGCAGTTACCAGTATCGTCAGCCAACCGGCAAGGCTGCACATCAGATGCCGGAAGGTGTAGATGTCTTCAATACCGAATACATGGATCAGTATGGTCACCAGGTTGTCAAAGGATTGTCCGTAATACTTCAGGAAGGTTTTGGGTGTGTCGAGTGAGGTCTGGTCTTTACCTAAAGTGCTGAAGTAGTTATACACCATTTCGGATTGTTTGTAATGTACTTCTTCATCACCTGAAATACCGGCATCACGACTGATTAGCAACATTGCAATCAGCATTGCAAAGGCAAGAGACCAAAAAAATATCTTTAATTTATTCTCTCCCATTATTCAGATTCAGCATCGTATACCTTCTTAATCAGGTAAATGGGACGGTTTTGGGATTCTTTGTAGATCCGGTAAACATATTCGCCCATAACTCCAAGGAATACCAGTTGTATGGATCCCAGAAAATAGATACTCAGGACAGTAGATGACCAGCCGATAATCGCAAAGCCGAAGATTTTGGCTATTAAAACATATATTCCGGCAAACATGAAGACAATCGCTCCGATGAGGCCGAGGAATAAACAAACTTTAATCGGGAATTTGGAAAAGGAGAAGATGGCATCCGCGCCTAAAAGGATCAGTTTCCCCAGTGTCATTTTGGGTTCGCCCTTTATCCGGTCTTCCCTCATATATTCCACATACCCTTGACGGAATCCAATAAATGAACGCATTCCGGGAAGATAACGGATCGATTCCTTCATTTGAACCAATGCATTGACTGCTGCACGGTTCAGCATCGAAAAGTTGCCGGTGTTTTCCATATCGTCCATGCCGGCCACCTTTTTAAAGAAGGCATGGAACAGGTTGGTGGTTATGCGTAATCGCTTCCCCTTACGTCCGGTTCGTTTGCCACTCACAATGTCAAATCCTTCGGTTGTGATCTTTCTGTACATTTCGGCCAGCAGTTCGGGCGGGTCCTGAAGATCTCCATCCATCATCGCTACAATATTTCCCCTGGCCATCTCAAGACCGGCAGTAAAAGCAGCCTGGTGTCCGAAATTCTTAGACAGTTCGACAATTTTAATTCTTGAATGATGCTTACGAAGTTCAATCAGCTTCTGGAGGGTTGAGTCAGTACTTCCATCGTCAATAAACAGGATCTCGTAGTTAGGCGCAAAGGATTCTACTGCCTTTATTGAAAGTGTTGCCAGTTCAACGATCAGATCTTCTTCATTATAAACCGGAATTATAAGTGAAAACATTGTTCTCTAATTATTTTACTGTATTTCTGGTATTTCATTAACACCCAAATATTCAAAATATTGCATGAATAACTTTGGTTAAAGATACAGATTTTCAGTTTCAAAATTAACTTTCCCCAAAGATGTGTTTAACAGGTACAATAAAAGACTGCCAGTTCGGGGAGATTATTCCCTTCGCTGGCAGTGTTGGTTGGTTTAGAACAGTATCCCGATGATCAGGATGAAAAGATATTTGATTATTTACAGAGGATTCATACGGTTGGAATTGTCCAGGGAGCGCGGAGTTTCCTCATCAGCAACTTACTGGCTTCAAGATTATTGAGGATCTGTTCGTTAATAGGATCCCACTTGATTTTCTGGTTGGTGGTCATAGCAATTTCACCGAGTAAGGCAACTGAAATTGAACGATGTGCAACTTCGACAGGAGCAATGGTTTCTTTTTTCGAACGGATACACTCCAGGAAGTTGCCGAAATGGTCATTGCTTTTATATAGAGCTTTTTTGTTTAGCCCAAGTTCTTCGGTAATCAGTTCAGGTTTCGAAGCGGTGATGATATCGCCCCGATCAACGTGTATCCATCCGTTTTCACCATACCAGGTGACACCCATTCCTTTGGGCAACCGGCTTGCATTGGCTACCCTGATGGTAACACCCGATTGATATTTACAATTAAAATCAAACTCGCCCGGGACATTGAACAGTTCACCCAGGTTAGGATAAACGCCTTTGCCTGATACTTCGATTGGTCCTGTACGGTCGAGACCCAATCCCCAGTGAGCAATGTCGATATGATGACCTGCCCAGTCAGTTAACTGGCCACCTGAATAGTCGAGTATCCAGCGCCAGTTCCAATGGCAAATACCACGGTAGGGTGCCTTGGGAGCTGATCCTAACCAGAATTCCCAATCCAGTTCAGCAGGTACTGCTTTTATTGCAGGCATACCAATCAGGGCTGTGGCGTTGGGTAAACCTACTTCAACATGATCAACTTTACCCAATCTTCCGTTGAATACAAGTTCGGCGCCCTGGTGGAAATTAGATACTGAGCGCTGCCAGCTACCAGTCTGCCAGGTAATGTTATTTTGCTTAACGGCTTTCACAATTTGCTGACTCTCGCCAATGCTCCTGGCCAATGGTTTTTCACCATAAACATTTATTTTCTTATTGGCAGCTGAAATATAGGTAATACTGTGCCAATGATCGGGCACAGAGATACAGACTGCATCCAGTTTTTCCTTTTCAAGAAATTCACGGTAGTCTTTATGCGTGCGGCAATCGGTATTTTTATAATACTGGTTGACTATAGCTGATGCATTTTGAAGATGGCTCGAATCAAGGTCACTCATGGCTACCCACTGAACTTCTTTAAAGCGAAGGAAGTTTTTCATATTACTGGTTCCCTGGGAGCCAACTCCGATAGAGCCCATCACAATCCGGTCGCTTGGGGGTACTACTCCATTCATTCCCATTGCTGAAGACGGAATAAGGTGAGGAAGAACAATCGTTCCTGCCACTACGGAAAATGAATTCCTAAGGAAGTTTCTGCGCGTACTTTTGTTGTCCATTTCAATTAATTTTTAGTTCAAATCAACATGTTGGTTTAATTGGTTTAGGTTGTTTCTCCATATCAGGCTTAGTTGGTTTAGGTTAATCCTGAAAAACGGTTTAGTATTTAGTTGGTATAGGTTAATTTATCCGTTCATTTGGTTTAGGTCAATTTCTATATTATTTAGTTTCTTCTTTCCCTTTTCCTTTTTCCTGTTTTTTCTATGCCTTATGTGCGGTTCCGGGAATTGGAACTTCAAATTGCATGTTTACCGGACCAAAGACCATTTCTTTTGGTCCGAGATACATGTCTGATTTGTATATTTCTTCCCAGGTGACCTTCTTCCCCGTATAAGCCGCTGTTCTTGCCATAATAGCTGTAAGGGTTGAAAGGGCAGTCTGCTCTGCTTGATTCACATATTCACCGGTCCGAATGGCATGAACCAGGTGCATATGTTCCTGCACATAGGGTGGAATTATTAATTTATCGGTTTCGTTTCCGTTTGCATCCTTTGGATACTTGAATTCCCATTTGACAGAGCCATCCATATTCCAGATGGTATTGATGCAGTTGGTGTAACCCTTGGTCCCCATAATGAATTCACCGGTTCCGTTGGCGCAGTTGTCAATCTGCCGGCACATGCTGTGTGAGAATACTCCATCTCCGTAATCAAAATCAATGCTGAAGAAGTCGTACTGATCACCTGTTAAGCGGCGGGCACGTCCTCCGTAACCAATTGCACTTTCAGGCGGGCGCCCCAAAAACCAATTGATGACGTCGATATTATGCACATGGGTATCCAGGATATGGTCCCCACATAGCCAACAGAAGTTATTCCAGTTGCGGATCATGTAGGTCATATCGTCCCAGCCTTCTTCGCGGGTACGGAACCATACATGGTTCTGGTTCCAGAATGCTCTGGCAGAAACCAGTTTCCCGATAGCCCCGTTTGCTACCTGTTGATAGGTCTCGATATAATCCTGTTGATGGCGTCGCTGTGTTCCAGTAACTACATTCAGTCCAATGGCCTCTGCCTTTTTTGCGCTGGCAATCAACGATCTGATTCCAACCGGATCAACCGCAACAGGTTTTTCCATGAACACATGTTTGTTATGCAATATAGCTTCCTTAAAGTGTTCAGGTCTGAAGTGCGGAGGTGTTGCAAGTATAACAATGTCGACATCCGCAAGAGCCATCAATTTTTTGTATCCGTCAAAACCGGTAAAGCAATTCTCAGCCGGGATTTCCATCTTCATTTTTGAAAAACGTTCACGGCACGAATCAACACGATCCTGGAATACATCGGCTAAGGCAACAATATGCAGGTCTGGTCCACAGCTAATAAAGTTCATCGCAGCACCTGTTCCCCGGTTTCCACAACCGACAAGGCCAGCGCGTAATTTTTTGCCTTTGGGTGCTGCTTTCATAATGGGTGGTAGTCCAAGTGCCTTTGCATTCTTTTCAGTATGGCATCCTGATAGTACTGCCCCCGCGCCTAATAATCCTATGCCGGCCAGAGCTGTTGATTCCAGAAATCTTCTTCTGTTAAAACCGTTATTGTCATTATTTTCCATGAGGCATATCTTTTTTTCCGGTTTGAATTGTTTCATCTACTTCACACACTACCCTAAATCCGATATCACTGCAATCGGAGTACCACCAAACACTCTTCGGCATCTGGGGATCGGTTACAAGCCATGCCTTTGTCTTTGTAAAATCACGGGCAGCAGATCTGACATCTTTGGCATCGCTTTTAAATGATCCCCCCCGGATGACATGTTCCTGTCCTTTTTTAGGTCCTTTAGGATCAACTACCAGCTTTTTATAGTCATAATAGGCTTTTGGGGAATAGAAATCGGAACAAAATTCAGACACATTACCTGCCATATTCTTTAACCCAAACGGATTTGCCTTTACAGCAGAAGGTTCCATTGTTTGCGAAACGCTATTAACTTTATAAACCACAAAGGAATTAATGGTTGTTGTGTCAGGGCCAAAGATCTTTTTGAAGAATCCTTCAGATGTGAATTTTTTGGGATCCCCCTTAAAGAAATAAGGCGTTTGTGTTCCTCCCCGGGCTGCATATTCCCATTCGGCTTCAGTCGGGAGACGATATTTTTTACCGGTCACTTTGGAGAGCCATTTGCAATAAATATCAGCTGCTTTCCAGGTCATGGTGATTGCCGGACGGGTACCTTTACCCCAGCCCTGATCAGGAGCTCCCCATGGAGGAGTGGGTCCTGAGATGGCATCCACATTTGGATTGTCATCTATTTCTTTACGACCCTGTGATGAAGTTGCCCTAAAGAATTCAAGGTATTCATCCCAGCTTACTTCAATTTTTGCCATGAAGAACTGTGAGATCTGTACAGGATGGCGTGGCCCTTCATCTGGTTTCCTTAAAGGTTCATTCTTCGGACTTCCCATCAGAAACTTGCCTGCAGGAATGGCTACCATATCGAATGAAACACTTGTTCCCGGTATCTTTTCGGTAAAGCTGGCAAATGTGGTTACTTTAGTCGGTTCTGTATAAACCTCTGTATTCTGAACATTTGAATTTGCAAAATTGGTATTGTGTTCGTGTTTGTTATTCGGGTCGTAATGGCCAACATTAAGATGGCAATTCAGACAACTGACCTCAGTCTTACTTGCCAGATAGCTTAGATGGGCATTTTCTCCTTCAGTAGTAAGCGTTTTGGGGAATAGGTTCTGATGACATTTGGTACACGATTCGGTATATACAAATTTCTTTGCCAGGTCCAGCTTACACTTGGCCTTAAAATTGTATTTAACTGAATCCATAAAATAGAATCCGTATACATCCTTTGCCCCTTGAAATGCTTTGGCAAATAACATTCCATGTCCTTCAGGAGGAAGATGACATTCTACACAATGAACAATTACACCCGGCTTATTATCATGGTGAGAAGAGAGTTTCCAGCTTTCATCAGCAACAGGATGAACGTGACAGGAGATACAATAAGTGTCGGTGGAGGTATAATTAATGACTTCTTTACCTGCTATAATAAAAGCGATACCTGCGATCAGACCTGCAAGTATCAACCAGATAAAAGCTCTTTTACCACTAAATAAATTGCTAACAGAATTCAATATCTTCATTTTATCAAACTATGTTTATGATACTTCTGATCATTCATTTTACGGAAGTACCAAAAAGACGTCATCCGGAAAATAATCTTTGATCAAAGATAAGACATGGCAATTAGCAGGGTTTTAGCTAAGGTTTACAGGCAGGTTAAGTCAAGGTTAACTTTGGGTTAATAATTCTACCCCGTCAGTTATTAAAAAACTATAAATCTATTGAATAAGAGGCAAATGTATGATTTATAAGTTAAAATAACCCTGTTGGAAAACATGTTTTTTAATCTGAAATTAATTCTTCAAATTTCCCTGAAAACTTCTCATCATACATTTCCTCGTAGAGTACACAAAAACGGTCGAAAGTAAACCGGGCCAGATTATAATTGTTTTGTTTGATTAAAGCCTTCAGCTTAAAGGACAGGCCCTGATCATTCACCGGATCGGTTACAAGGATTCTATCCGTTAATTTTAGGATTAATTCATTATCGTATTCAATGGTAAGTTCGGCAACAAATTTCAACAGAATATCAACAATGTTGTTCCCGATAAATCCCTTGAAATCGTCCAGCCAATCGTATGATTCATTTTTAAATATTTCACCTTCCTGAATGATATGATAGAATGCCAGGTTGAAGTCTGTATCGTGTATTTTTCCCCTTTTCAAAAGATTCAAACATTCAACATAGTCACAATAAATCGGTCCTCCAAAGACCATCGACCATCGATCGATGTGAAAGTTTATCTGAACTGTATCCAGTGATTCAAGAATAAGGCGCAATTTACGGATAGTCACTCCACGGCTGTTCTTTGCGCTTTGTGACGAATGACCTTTCCAAAGTATATCGGTTAACTCTTGAGTGGAGATTCCGTTTTTACTTCTTTGAGAATATAACAGGATGATCAGGAATAACTGTTTGAGCTTTGGGGTAAACTGGCTGGTTATCTCATTCCCATCCTTATCCAGAACTTTAAAGTCGCCAAAAAGCTGTATGTAATTGGATTCCGGCTTTTTGTAAATTGTCTTATCCAGGTTTCGGATTTTATCTGCCGGTGAAAGCTGGCTGCTCTTTCGGCGTTGAATTTTAAATCCAATGAAAGAAAATATAGCAATCAGAATCAGGAAAACCGCAGATCTGGAAGATACCGGGTAGAGTATGAAGATATTTTTAACAGGGACAATCTCGATAACCTCTTTGCTTAATTGCCAGATTTCTTCTTCGCCAAGCGGCCTTGACCAGATGCTCAGATCGTCGATTGCCCCATTCATGTTTGATGACCAATTAAAGCCTGCGACACCAATATAAAGATCGTCGCGACCCTTATAAGCCGGATGTCCCAGCGAACGGCTATCGAGCTTACCGTTCAGGAAAATGGCCTGTTCGCCGCTGAGTTTATTGTACCTCCATACCAGGTGATACCATTTTCCGGTCTGTAGGATAGTCTTACCCTGTAAATCGTTATTATAGAATCCAAAATATGGCTTTTTATTTCTGATTAATAGGTGAATACCCTGTTGGTAGGAATTGTTCTTTGTTCCCAGGATACAATAGTCATTTTTATTGGGCAAGTATTCTTTTATTTTAATCCAGGCAGCAACTGAAAAATCATGATCCCTGATTTTAAATTCCTCAGCTCCAGGTAATACAATGAAACTGTTTACTCCAAAAACAGCTACAGATGAACGGGTTGAATCGTTTGTAAACCGGACATTTTGTGGCTTCCCGTTTAATCCGTTAATGCTGTTATCCCGGCCTTCTTTGGCAAAAGTATAATTGCCTTCCAGTTTGTCAGTGATCTCAAGTGAAGTGGCTATGAAATGCTGAATAATGCTTTGTTTTGGTTCCTTAAATGTGACCGATTCTGGAGTAAAGCGGAATCCCGGACTTTGAGGAGTCAATACAAGATTGTCGCCTGGTCCAACCGGAAAGCAATATTTTCCACTGGTCAGACTACCTGTATTTGCCCAATTGACATAGTCAAGTATTTGTGTGTTATAGGTAACTGTTCCCGTTATTGTTACAAATCCACGAATGTAGGATAGGACACTCAGAATCGATTTTTCATATCGATCCAGCATGATAAAATTAGGTGTCTTACCAGTATTAGTCCAGGTGTTTTTTACATGTTCAATTAGATATGGATTCTGGTTGGAATCGTATTTAAGGCTCTTTGCCGCTTCTGATTTCCGGGGAACATTGTAATCGTTATAGATTAACAAACTGTTTTTGGGATCACCTTTGAGAAACTCACCCTTAAAAACAGGAGCTTCCCAGATTGAGAAATAAGGTTCTACTGCGTGGTTCCAAATATAATGCAGCCATTCCGGACTGTTACGATGTTCCTGCATCGAGAAAACCACCACCCTGCGGTTGGTTTCAACCATTGATTTTAAAGAAGGCCAACCTTCTTTTGCATCGTAGGTATACAAGTATTGATTAATCCCAACTTCCTGGAATATTTCATTCAATTCATTTGCATTGGTACCGAAATCAAGGAAAAGGGTAAAGATCTTATCGGGTGTTTGTTCCAGATAATTTTTGATCTCCTGCATGCTTTGCCGGAAGGGGATCGACGTTCCGTCAGCTTTTTTTATCATGAGCTGGTTATGTTGCTTTTCCCATTCAAGATAAAACCGGAAGCCTCCAATATTTTCATTTAAAAGTTCCTGGATGGTCCGGGTTTCATTGAGATTAGCATCAACTCCTGAAAAGTTGGAGATTACAAAAATGGTTTCATCATATTGTTTCATCAATTCCTCTTCGTTGGTCTTGGCACCAACAACCAAAACGGAACATAGCCAGCAAATAACGATAACAATAAAACGAATTCCTTTATCCATCTGAAACCTATTGTCTAATTACCATGAAATAAAAAATAACCCCCCATTAACCCTTCTGATTCGAATTCAAAAATAGTTTTCTCATTCTAAATTCTCAAATTTAGAGGAATTATTCACCTTTAAGCGAATAATGCGAAAAAATTATAATTTTGTACTTCGAAAAGGGCTGTTAGCTCAGTTGGTTTAGAGCATTACCTTGACAGGGTAGGGGTCACTGGTTCGAATCCAGTACCGCCCACGAGAAAAACAAAACCGTAATTGATATTCAATCAGTTACGGTTTTTTATTTGCTATATTGCACAACATTTGCACAACATCATTGGATTCTAGCTAATTTTGTCTGAATTTCCAATGTTACTAAATCAATCAAAGTCAAAAATATAAATGGAACAGACAAAGAACGTAAATATACTCAATATCGGGGTAACGTTGATTTGCTAACTAACCATGAAGAAAAAATTTGAATTTGAAACCCTGATTATTAATTATCATAACATTTTATTTGGACTAAACGGAATTTCTATTGATTTGCTTGAACCTCAACCTTTTTAATCAATTCTGAAGCTGAAATATTCAGTGCTTTGGCTAGTTTGAAAATTGTTGTGATCGTTGGTTGCCGCAGGCCACGTTCAAGCAGTGAGATATAAGTCCGGTCGAGTTCACAGTATTCAGCAAGTTTTTCCTGTGAGATATTGTTTGCTTCTCTCAATTCACGTAGAACTTTGCTAAATACTTCAATTACCATAGCTCAGACTTTAGTCAGAGCGAAAATGAAATATTTCTTAGGTTAAATCCACGGACTATAGTCTGAATTTATTATATTTGAAAGTTGGCGCCAATATTAAACCGCAGGCGGGAATTTTAATAACCGACCATAGTAAACGAAAAAAATAATCAAAATGAAAAAAACAATTCTTTTATTAACAATCGTACTGACATTTCTGCTAACCGGATGTATGGAGACAAGGTACATCACAGAAAAGTATATCAAAACAAACATTGAAAATCATAAAGAAGGTGATTTTAGTACAATTAAAGCCTTCTCAATTTTCAAAGGAATTTCATTTGAAGGAACGGGATACATAGAGTTGACAGGTTGCAAATACACATCTAACAAGACTCTGGTTATAGGTGCAGACAAGTATTATATGATGCGACAAAGGTTTAAAGGTGACCAAACCATTGTCGCTGACATAACATACATTGATCTAAGCCTAACCCAATGTAAAAGTATTCTTGACAACTATAGAATTCTACAAGACAAAATCGAATCTGAAAAAACGATGATGAATGAAGAAATATATCATGACTTTACGGTTTCAAAAGATTTGTTTATAAGCTGTAGGACATCAATAGGTGGTTCTCCATCCTACATTGACTTTTGGATTCAAGGGGAAAAGTATAGTATTCCAACTGCCAAAATCATGAAAAAACTTGACAAGTTTATGAATTACTAAAATCACTGGCTCTATTGGTTTTTGAAGAAACAATTAATTATACTAAATTTATAATGACAGTAACACCGACGAAAAAATTGCTTGCAGGACTGATAATTTATGTTCTCATACTTGGGATATATTTGACAGTCGCTATTACGACAGTGCATCAATGGAGACAAAGCAACATAGACAATTCCCCGACTGTTTACATTACAAGGACGGGAACTAAATATCACGAAGGTTATCATTATTATGGAAGAAATTATCCGATTTCGTTATTTGAAGCAGACGAAAAAGGATACTCTCCTTGTAAAGTGTGTGATCCTCTGATTGCTCCAAAATATGCAGGAAAACCAGGAGTTTATTTTTATAATTGGATCATTACAACCATAATTTTTTCATTTGCCTACTGGATTGTCTTTAACCAAATAAATAAACGAACATGAAAAAACCAACATCAACATTCTGGATTTGCCTGACTATTATTATTTCTGTAATATTAATATGTGGAACTATTCTTCAGGCAAATAGGTATGTGTATGATAAGGACAACACAACAATAATCGACAAATATACAGGAGCAATAAAAGAAATAAATTTTTAGATGCCTTAACGCTTCTATACATCGTAATCGGCCAGCATCAGTCATTTCATAAGGGAGTACTCAGATGATCCATTGTATTAATGTGCAATGTGAAAGAGGCTCTTGATATTAATGACAGTTCAATAAATTATTAAATAGCATTGCTTAACTTTTTACCTATCATTCCAAGATTAAAACAACAAAACAATGAAAAAGACATTTTTAATTATTTTTTGTTTGTGTAGTACGATGATACTACAAGCACAAGTTTCTAAAACGGTAAATGTTACCGCAGGTGGTTTATATTCAGCCTTAACCATCACAGAAAGAAATACAGTTACCAACCTTAAAGTAACAGGGATTATTGATGCCAGCGATTTTAAAACGATGAGGGATAATATGTTAGTATTGACTGTGTTAGATTTGAGCGGAACTACGATTGCAGCTTATACCGGACAACTGGGGACTTCCGCCAACACAGGAGCTATTATCTCTTATCCAAAGAATGCTATTTCGGAGAATGCTTTTTATCTATATAAAAGTTTGACTACGATTACCATTCCTTCCTCGGTTACTTCTATTGAAAGAAATGCTTTTACTTATTGCACGGGTTTAATATCAATTGTTATTCCCTCATTGGTTACTTCAATAGGAACGAAAGCTTTTTTTTATTGTAGTGGATTAACCTCATTTACCATTCCCAAATCAGTTACTTCAATTGGAGATGGAGCTTTTTATGGCTGTAGTAAATTAACCTCAATTTCAATCCCTTCATTGGTTACTTCTATTGAAAGTAGTACTTTTTATAGCTGTAGCAGTTTAACCTCAGTTACAATTCCTTCCTCGGTTACTTCTATTGGAGAATTTGCTTTTTTAAACTGTACCAAATTGACTACGATTACTATTCCCTCATTGGTTACTTCAATAGGAAATGATGCTTTTTATGGCTGTAGTAGATTAACCTCGATTTATGCCTATCCCAGCTCTCCAGTTATTTTAACTTCTTCTCCAGCTGTATTTTCTGGTGTGAATAAAACAACTTGCATCTTATATGTCCCTATTGGCACTCTAAATGCTTACCGAACAGCAAACCAATGGAAGGATTTTAAAAATGTTGAAGAATTTACACCCACTAATCTTGAATTCAATAGTTTACAAAAAATATCAATTTATCCAAATCCATTTACAAATGGTTTATATGTAACTGGATTAAATGGAATTTCGTTGCTTAGTATTTTCGATCTGAATGGTAAGTTGATATTTACAAAGAAGATTCAAAGCAATGAATATGTTTCTGTTAAATCGTTGATAAGTGGTACCTATTTCATTAATATTATTTCAGGCAATAGAAATCTTAAAATGAAAGTATTAAAAATTAATTATCAATAGCTTGACAGAACCCACAAATAAGTTTGGAAAGGATTCGTAATACAGAAGCATGAGATTGAATAGGAAGAATCAATGTTTACACTGTAAGACAACCAAAAACTCCAAGTGAAAAACCCTTGTAAAAAAGAATGCGGTATTAATCTATTTATTAAGTATTCTAAAAATATCTGAAAAAATTTATATCATTTTTGAATAGAAAATTCTAAAACAATCTATATTTGTATCAGCATCATGAATCCTAAGTTAGGATACCAACCGAGCAAGTAAAGCCACGGTGGTTTAGTATGTGGGCGGTCTGCCAAAAAAAAATACAATTCAGACACTTTCCAATCTACTTGATGCAATTATTAACCTTAAAAAATTGTATCATGGAAGTAAGATCTAAAATCATTAGTGTACTCAAAGGCATTGAGCTGCAAGAAGAGGCAATCACTGACCTTCATCAAATTAAAAAAGAAATCAAAAGCTCCATTTTCAATCCAGATGAGGATATTGAGATCATCTCAAAAAATCTGGAAGATGATCGAAGGAACCTCAAGAACCTTCAACGAGGGTATCATCATGATATGTTATCCCGTTTAGTAAAAGGCGGCATTACAGATGATGAAATGGCCTCCTGGTGGGCAAGCAGATATTGATTATTCACTTTAAATCATACGGTATGAGCACAAATACAAATAAATATTTTGAAGAATATCAGGAATGTTTTTTTTCTAAAACTGATGAAGAAATAATAACTGTCTTTAATAAAGAAGTTGGTAATCCAGGATGGGGAACAGCCAGAGCAGCATTTCTTTGTTCTCTGCATTGTGAATTGGACAGACGACATATTGAATATTCCTCCATTGGGAACAAAGATTGTTTATGTTTTAAGTACCCTATTCAAATTGATGAAAATAAAAAGATCACAATCCAAATAAATGCCTAAGCTATGGAAGGAACATGTATTAAGCACAGAGTCAAAAAGTCCAAAATTCAGGTTGACAGGAAAATTATTGAAAAAACTCTTGAAGATACCCAGGTTGAAAAACAAGTAATCGTTCATTGCCTTTATACAGATAAAAATAATAATTGGCAGATACAGATCTGTAAGACTACCTACTTATATGATCGGGATTCATCACATAAAAGCAAGCTAATCACTGCTTACAACATAACAGTTGAACCGATTTGGCAAGACTATAGAGCTGGCATGACGACTAAGTTTACCTTGGTCTTTTCAGGACTTCCTAAAAGTTGTACCTCTTTTGATTTATTTGAAGAAACTGATGGAGGAGAATTTTATTCAAAAAAAATCACCAGGAATAATATGGATGTTTATACTGTTAATATTCGCTCTTAAGGTTATCAATAAAGATTTTCACCATAATACTAATTATAAAATGTTAATTAAATCAGTAAATATAGAACACATGAGAATTTATACAGTGAGATGGGTTGATGCATTAGAGCAAGACTCTAATTACAATCATATACGTTTTAAGAAACTGAATATTCAATATCCACGTTTTAATATCTTTTTTGATCTAATGGATGAAGTTGAACTTGTAGATTTTATAAAATCAGAACCAAACAGGCTCCCATTGTTCATCGGTTCACCTTTAGGGATATCACCAAAACCCGATTGTCTTTCTACCGGACAAATATTCGCAATCTTAAGTAAATCACTTTTAAGCGGTTGTGTTGCTGGATTAGCGATATATCGGAAAACTGATGGCGGCATGGAGAGAATTCACTATATACATAATTACTAGTAATTGACTGGATTCCTATCAAAGCGAAACATATTTCCAACAATTCCTATTTTAGCTTAATTGTCAGTTTTTTTTAACCATTACTGTTGCATTTTATCCAGGAACCTTAAATTGTGATTTTTTAATCATGAGGATTTCGATAACCTAAATAATTTAAGATTAAACTTTTATAAAAACAACCAATATTAACTCAATCAAATTATGGATTACATTAAAAATATAAAAGGAGAAATTGTTATTGCAATAGATGATACCAAATTGTATTATTTATTTTCCAATGCCGAAGAATATTCTGAATTAAATGAGGAAGAAATAAAGAGTTTATTCATAAACAATGAAACTGCTTATCTCGAACTTAAGTATCTTCAGTATGACAATGGGTATAAGTTTTCCACTATTCTTGATTTGCTTATTGAACGTGAACTTATAACGAAAGCTGATAATATTTCAGAAAAAATAAAAAGGACTAATCACATTTGGAATCAACTCATTGCCAATTATGAAGAATCAGTCCATATTTTAAGCAATCGAATTGTATTATTAGAAATGGAAGGTAGTGGTCCGGCATCAGCGTGGAATGATACTCTATTTTTAATAGGTAATGAAGAGAAATTTGATTTATGTAGTACACGTTTGGGATATTTATCTGCTGTTGAAAGGATAGAATATTATGGGCTTAAAGATAGCGAATACTGGGATAGCATTTTAGTTAATGGAGAAAGCATTGAAGGAGAAATAGATGATATTAAATCTGCCGAAATCTTGCAAAATGGGATTGTTTCTTTGCTTGGAAACGATGAACAATGGGATATTTCTGAAAATAAGATTGATTGGCGATTAATATTGAATTCCATGTTGGAAGACGAAAGGACGAAGAAGCTTGGGGCAGAATTAGAATCAATTGTATTCAAAACCTTGAAGTGAAAAATATGACTCATTGAGTACGATAAGATGAACACAATTGAAGGATTTGTGGGGATCATTTTTACTTTATACGAAAGGTTATTTCCTATGAATCCTACGTTTCCTATATCCTATTAATATAAAATTTGAAAAGCAATTTATTAATATCATATTAATCTGAATATTAGATATTTATATGCCTTTTGTGTTTGTTGCTTTTTATATTTTTGTACTTGATGGGATAGATGATTAAAGAGTCAAATAATAAAAATCCCATCTAAAATAGATTAAAATAGATATTATTATGGCTAAAGGAATTAAAACAGGAGGACGGCAAAAGGGGACGGCAAATAAATTGTCTGGAACAGTCAAACAAATGATCACTCAATATGTAACTGAAGAAATTCAAAATTTTCCAAGTCTTCTGGGTCTTCTTGAGCCAAAAGAGAAGGCTGAATATCTCATTAAATTACTCCCATATGTTATTCCAAAAGAAGTTCCAAAGGATGAGTTTATAGAATCGTTAGAAGAAAGAAGAGCCAATTTTGTAAGGAATGTTATGTCGCAATATACTCCAAAAATTAATTAATCAAAATAGGACATAGGATTTGTAGGATTTGTAGGAATCCTAGAAAACATTTCAAAATTAATCTTGAAAAACAATCCATTTCCTACGTTTCCTACGCTTCCTATGTCCTATATCTATTTTTTCTTGCATCTCTTATCTTTGTTTGGATTTTTAATTGACTTAATATTTTGATCTTTTTTAAATACATATCCCAATAGATATCATCATTCATGGGATTAGTGCGGTCATTATAGAACCATATTTTATTTATTTTTCCATTTGTGTCATATTCTACCCCATTTGAATCGTCTATTAATTGCTTTAGAAATGTATCCATAGAAGATTTATACTTCGTTCTGATTGGTAGGTCTTGATAGGAATCATCATCACTAATATCTAAGCCTAAATGATGTTTATTCCATCCTATGGGAGTGTATTCTCTATTGAATGCGAGCCATTTCCCTTTCGTGTCTTTTACAATGCCATAAGGCATATTTATATCGAAAAAATTCAATAGGGCCATAG
>Ga0073936_10004945_pt1 | contig 18179 bp, 10 predicted proteins | sample AliMusrvi5mmetaG_FD_87041 | JGI IMG/M metagenome (GOLD analysis project Ga0073936, IMG submission 87041) | Freshwater lake bacterial and archeal communities from Alinen Mustajarvi, Finland, to study Microbial Dark Matter (Phase II) - Alinen... | ecosystem: Environmental > Aquatic > Freshwater >... | reverse complement strand
GGGTCAGCTGGCTCAGGGCCCAGTTCGAGTAGGGGCCGAAGTAGTGCGGAACCGCCGTCTGGTCGGTCGCTGAGCCCGGCGCGGCCTGCCCCTGGGTCATTTTCAACATGAAGACCGTGGTCAGCAGCGCCAAGGTAACGAAGACCAGGACGCTGACCTTTGCGAGCGACATGCCTCGCATCACGTGGGTGACTCTGGCGCTCACTTGGTTCCTCCCTGTGGTTTGGCCCGACACGCCCGCGCGCGCTGCCCGCGACTCGTCGTCGCGACCGCGCCGTACGTGCGTGTTCGCAACGACTCGCCGGCGCGGATGAACGCCCGCCGAGAGTCGCCGCCAGACCTTGTGCCTTGCCCCCTGTGCAGCGACTACCACGCACTATCGTTTTCGTAAACATGTCTGCGCCCGGGCCAAGGCGAGGAGGGTGTGGAGCTCCGGAACGCTCGGTTCATCGGCGCGCCGCCGCCGCGCTGCGCGACCGCGGCGTTCGATCGGCTGGAAGGAGTCGATCGTGCCGTGGGCGTGCCGGGTGGTCGCGCTCAGGGATGCGGGCGCGCCGGAGCGTCTCGCCGGCCTCGTCTTCGACGCGCTCGGCGAGTGAGCGGAGGCAGGGCCGCGCCGTCCCGGCGCCCCGCGGGCTCCGCGGCTAGCTAGCCGCCGGCGATCGGCGGCGTCAGGCGCAGCTCGTCGCCGTCCGCGACCGGCGTCTGCAGGCCTTTGAGTTGCCGGATGCTGCGCCCGTTCAGGAACACGCCGACGAGCTGCCGGCCGTCATCTCCCAGTACTCGTCCCGCCAGCGCGGGGCGGGCGGCGCAGCAGCCCTCGAGGACCTCGCCGACCGTGGACCCCTGGCCTTCGAGGTCTGTCTGGCCAGACGGATAGACCAGAGCGGCCGACAGCTTGACGAGGACCGTCGCCACTCAGGCCTCCGGTCGCCAGTCGATCCCGAGCTCGTCGAGCTTGCGCTCGCTCGGTACGCCCGCCGCGTCCCACCCGCGCAAATCGTAGTACTCGAGGAGCGCTGCGCGGAACCGTGCCTCCCCGATCGCCCTGCCCGCCGACGGCCCGGCGGCGAAAGCGCCGTCTTCGGCATAGAGCTTGCGCGGCAGGTCGTCGGGCTCCACGCTCTCGCGGACGTTGAAGAGCCGCGCCAGGTTCCAGGCTCTTTCGCCGACGCGCATGAGCTCGTTGTCGCTCAGGTCTCGTCGGTAGACGTGGCGCAGCAGCTGGCGCATCTCTTCGAGCTCCAGCGCCCAGAACTCGCACCAGATGCCGGAGTACTTCACCGACGTGAAGTTCTGCCAGTGGATGTTGACCGCGGCTTTGCCGGCCATGGTGTCCGGCGGCAGATCGCCGCCGAGGATCTCGTCCGCCTGCACGTAGGAGCGCTGGTGGCAGCCGCCACGATCGGCGGTCGAGTAGGCGATGCTCATGCCGAACGTCCCGCGCGGGTCGTACCCGGGCAGTTCGAGGTTCTTGACCTCCATCGCCAGCTCGGGCACGCCGTACTGGGCCGCCAGAGCGCGGGCGCCGAGCGCCAGTTCGGCGCCGATCCCCTGGCGGCGCGCGATCAGCTCGGGGGCGGCGATGTACGCAGCGTGGTCGCCGTCGCGAAGGCCGAAGTCGGCGATGCCCTTCTCCGTCATGTCGATCGCCAGACCGACCACGGCTCCGGTGGAGATGGTGTCCATGCCGAGGTCGTCGCAGGCCAGGTTGAAGCGGAACAGCGCCTCCGTGTCGCCCACGCCGCAGTTGGCTCCGCAGAGCGCCACGGTCTCGAACTCCGGCCCCTCGCCGTGAGCATCGCCGATGACGTGGAAGTTGCGGCAGCCGATCGCGCACTGCGTGCACGCCCGCTTCTTGAGGCGCACCTTCTGGAAGGCCGCCGAGTTGATCTGGTCGATGCCGTCGAACTGCCCTTGCGACCAGTTGCGCGTGGGCATCGCGCCGGCGACGTCGACCATGTCGACGAGGGCCAGCGTGCCCTCCTCGTGGGCCCACATGTTCGCCGGCGTGAGGAGGTACTCACCCTGGATGCGGTACATGTCGGCGAGGAAGGCCCTGGCGTCGCCGACCGTCACCGCACCGGTGCCGCGCACGGCGACCGCCTTCACGTTCTTGGCACCCATGAGGGCGCCGGCTCCGCCGCGACCGGCCTTGTGCGCCTGGTCCGTCGAGAGGCACGCCCAAGGCAGGAGATTCTCCCCCGCGGGGCCGTTGGAGAGCGCCTGCATGCGCGGGTCGAGATCGCGGCGCAGGGCGCTCTCGAGCTCGCCGATCTTCATGCCCATGTAGGGCGCGGCCGAGCGGAGCTCGACCACATCGTCCTTGACCCAGACCAGGGTGGGCTCGGCAGCCTGCCCGGTCAGGATGATCGCATCGTAGCCGGCGAACTTGATCTCCGGTCCGATCGAGCCGCCCACGTAGGAGTCGAGGATCGTGCCCGTCTGCGGGCTCTTGCAGCCGACGACGAGGCGGGAACAGGTCGAGACGCCCGTGCCGGCGAAGGGCCCCGTGAAGAACATGAGCGGGTTGTCCGGTGACCACGGGTCGAGTCCCGGAGCGACCTCGTCGAGCAGGTAGCGGAAGAGCAGCCCCTTGCCGCCCACGTAGAGCTCGGCCCAATCCATGCGCAGGGGTTCCACCGCGGTGGTCGACTCGCTCAGATCGACGCGCAGGATCCTGCCTTGGTAGAAGTCCACTCGCCGCTCCTTCTCCATCGCCGCGAGGTCGCGGTCGCGGGCCGCCGTGAAGGGGTGACCTCACGCAGGCCCGCGAGGCCGCCTGGGCTCATGATAGCGTAGGCGCTCTTCATGGAGCGAGTGACCCCGGCGGCGCGCCGCATCGAGCGCCGCGAAGTGCGAAAGGAGCGGGAATGGCCGAGAACCCATCTTCGTCGGAGAGCGGCGCCGGAGCAGGCGTGCTCGATCTCGTGGGCCAGTGGCGTGCCAGGCTCAGCTTCAGCAGCGGGGAGTTCGCCGCCGTCGACGATCTCGAGTTCATGTACGTCTTCAATGCCGGCGGCACGATGACGGAGTCCTCGAACTACGATGCCGCTCCTCCCGTGCCTCCCGCCTACGGCATCTGGCGGAGGACCGGCCCCGATCGGTTCGAGGCCAAGTACGAGTTCTACCCCACGAGCCCGCCCGCGGCTCTTGAAGACCTCACCGGCGGCGGCGGCTGGCAGGTCGCCGGTCGCGGTGTCTTCACGGAGACGATCGTCGTGTCGGCCGATGGCGCGCGGTTCACGTCCACGATCCTCTATGAGATCTTCGACGAGTCCGGCGCGCCTCTCCCCGGTGGCGGCGAGGCGACCAGCACCGGCGTCCCCCTGCGATTCTGATCCCGGCCGGGCGAGGCGCTCCGCAGGGTCGCCAGCGCATGACGGCAGGATGGAGGTGGGTCGCATGAGATTCGACGGTGTCTTGTTCGACCTCGACGGCACGCTCGCCGACACGCTGGAGGACCTGGCCGACGCGATGAACCGGGTCCTGCGCGGCGAGGGGCTGCCGGAGCACGGCTACGCCGACTACCAGCGCATGATCGGGCACGGGATCCACCAGCTCGTGGGCGCCGCGCTCCCCGCGGACCGGCGCGACGAGCCGACGGTCGACAGGTGCTTCGCGTTCATGATGGCCGACTACAGCGCCCACAATCTGGTCAAGACTCACCTGTATGCGGGCGTGCCGGAGCTGCTGGTCGCCCTCCGAGTACGTGGGCTGAAGCTGGCGGTGCTCAGCAACAAGGCCGACGAGCCCACACGCCTGATCGTGGCGGCGCTGTTCGCGGACGGCGCCTTCGGCGCGGTCGCCGGCGCGCGGCCGGACGTGCCGCTCAAGCCCGATCCGGCGGGGGCGCTGCGCGCCGCCGCGAGCCTCGGGCTGGAGCCAGGCCGGATGGTCTATGTCGGCGACTCGCCGACCGACATGCGCACCGCACTGGCCGCCGGGATGACGCCGGTCGGCGTGTCGTGGGGGTTCCGCACGCGAGGCGAGCTGGTCGAGGCGGGTGCGAGCGTCGTGGTCGATCACCCAGAGGAGCTCCTGGGGCTTCTCTGAAGTCTCCGCGCTCCGACGTCTCCGTCCTCTCCGCCGGCGAGGCGCCGTAGCCGGGCACGCCGGCGCACTGCTGGCGGCGGCGCGGGTCTGCTACGCCAGCGCGCCGGCCTCGCGCAGCAAGCTGAGGAACGCCGGCATGAGCGCGGGATGCGCGGCGACCACGGCGGGCCCGCTCCCGTGCGCCGCCGCCGGGAACTCCACCGCCGCGCCGGCCTCGCGCGCGATCACGGCGCCGGCCGCCGAGTCCCACGGCGAGAGGTCGAGCTCCCAGTAGGCGTCGACGTGGCCGGCGGCGACGTGGCACAGGTCGAGCGCCGCCGTGCCGCCGCGCCGGATGTCGCGCACGCGGCCGAGGACGCGGGCGGCGGCCGCGCCCTGGCGCTCGCGCTGCGCGGCCGCGTAGGAGAAGCCGGTGGCCACGAGGGCGCGCGACAGGTCGGTCTGCTCGCGCGCCCGCAACGGCTCGTCGTCGCACATCGCGCCGCATCGGCGGACCGCCCGGTAGAGGCGGCCGGCGCTCGAGTCGTAGACCACGCCCACCTCTGGCTTTCCATCCACTTCGACCGCGATCGACGCTGCGTAGGCTGGGTAGCCGTAGATGTAGTTGGTCGTGCCGTCGAGCGGGTCGATCACCCAGCGGACCCCGCTCGTGCCCTCGCGCGAGGCGCCCTCCTCGCCGAGCAGGCCGTCGTCCGGCCGCGCGGCCAGGATGCCCTCCACGATCAGCCGCTCGGCCTCGCGGTCGACCTGGCTGACGGGGTCGGTGGGGGTCGACTTGGTCTCGACGTGCAGCACGCCGCGGCGCCCGTCCTCGTGGACCTGTCCGGCGGCGAGCGCGAGGCTCGTGGCGAGGTCCAGCAACTCGCGGAGGTAGGGTGGTGCTTCGATCATGGGCGCGCTCCTGCGTGCGTCGAATGTTTGCGGACCGTAGCAAAAGCCCGCGCTCGTCACCAGCAGCCGGGATGCCGGGGAGCGTGACCGCCGGCTCGCGCGGGCATGCTGGTGAGCGACGAGTCAGTCCGGGCGGACGGTCCGCGCGGACAGTCCGTTCTACGGAGAGGAGGTTGCCGTGATCGACGTCGTGATCTGGTCCGACATCGTCTGACCATGGTGCTATGTCGGCGTGGAGCGCTGGCGAGGAGCACTGGCGGAGCTGGGAGACGCTGCCGCCGAGGTGGAGTGGCGCTACGGCGCCTTCGAGCTCGATCCCACCATCCCGGCCGAGGGGGTCGACGCGGTCGCGTACCTCGAGGCCAAGTACGACGCGGCGACGGTCGCGGAGATCCACGCGCGCCTCGCGTCGGTGGCGGCCGCCGAAGGGCTGCCGCTGCGCGACATGGGCGCACAGGCGATGAGGCCCAACACGTTCGCCGCCCACCGCCTCCTGACGGCGGCGCTCGAGTTCGGGCCGAGCGTGCAGCAGGCGCTGGCCGACGGGCTGTTCCGCGCCTACTGGGCCGAGGGCCGCGACGTAGGCGACCGTGAGGTGCTGGCCGACGTGGCCGAGGCGGCCGGCCTCCCGGCCGCGCGCGCTCTCGAGGTGCTGGCCGGCGACGGACTGGTCGCAGAGGTGCGCGCCGAGGAGCGGCGCGCGCAGGAGTCCGGCATCCACGCCGTGCCGACGTTCGTCATCGACGGGCGCTTCGCCGTGAGCGGCGCCCAGCCGCCGGAGGCGCTCGCGCGTGCCGTGCGACGTGCGCTCGAGTCGGCGGCCGGCGGCGGCGGCCGATGATGCGCACGCCGGCGGCCGCTGAGCGCCCGATGGTCCGCACGCCGGCCGCTGCTCAGCGCCGGCGTGCTTCCTGGAACAACGAGCTCACCCGGATGGGGAGTCTCGCGCATGAAGCTTGAGGTGTCGGACGAGGTGCGGTCGCTGGTGGCGCAGCGCGGCGGCCGGCTATTCGTGTGGACGAAGCTTCACGGCCGTTGCTGCGGCCGGATCACGCTGCTCGAGACGAGCACCGAGCCGCCCGGCCCGGCGGGGCGGGACTTCCGCCGCATCGAGGCGGACGGCTTCGACCTCTTCATCGATTCGGGCGGGCGCCGGCTCCCGGACACGCTCGTCCTCGAGGCGCGCGGCCGCTCGCGCACCGTGCGCGCCTACTGGAACGATCTCGGCTGGGTGGGCTGACGGGCCGGCCCGCCGCGGCCGCCGGGCGCCTGCGGTCGCGGCCGGCACCGGCATCACGCATCACGAGAGAAGGGCCGGGCCGCGAGTGCGGCCCGGCCCTTCTGGAGTCGGTCTGTGCCTCAGAAGACGATCGCGGGCACCCAGACCGAGTAGCTTGCGCTGTTCTCCGCCCGCACCCTGTAGAAGTACGTCGTGCCGCTCACGACGGTCGTGTCGGCGAACGACGTCGCGGTCGGGACGTTGAGCGGCGTGTCGACGACGTTCTGGGTGAACGCCGCGTCGGTCGCCCGCTCGACCGTGTACATGGTTGCAGCGGGGTTGGTCGCGTTGTCCGTCCACGTGACGGTGATGGGCGCGCCACTCCCTCCGCTGGTGGTCACGGCACTCGGCGCGGCCGGTGACACGTTGAACTCGATCGGCCGCATCATGTCGTTCTCTTCGTGGCCGAGCAGGTGGCAGTGCCACACGTACTCCCAGCCGAAGTCCGCGAGGGCGTTGGGGACGGTCTCCGTGTTGCCGTTGGTGGGGTCGATGAGAGTCAGCGGAGCCCCGATCGGCATGGTCGGATTGAGAGGCCGCCAGCTGTCGCCGATCTTGAACGGCAGCGTCGGCGCGATGGGCCGCAGGGCGACGATCGCGTCCTCCAGCGGGTTCATCCGCACGGTCTCCTTCCAGCCGAGCTCGTTGGGGTCTGGCGGCCTGATGGCGCCGTCCCAGCCCACGCGGTTGATCAGCTGGACGTTGAAGAGGTGGAAGTGGATGGCGTGGGTGTCGACGCCGTTGTGCGTGATCTTCCAGATCTGCGTGCCGTCGCCCAGGGATCCGATGGGCGTTGCCGGGTTGGAGTTGGTGATGCTCTCGGTGAGCGGATCCAGATAGCCGAGCGGGATGGTGGTCTGGGTGTTGAAGTTGGTGAACGGTAGCTCGACGCCGAGCGTAGCGTTCATGCGCCCGTAGTCCAGCTCGAAGAGCTCCTGGATCGCCTTGGGCTGCATCGGGATGACGAGGCCCTGGGCGGTGGCCGTAGCGCCCGTCCCGCCGCCGCCCGCGATCGTGACCTGCGGGGCGGAGGTGTAGTTGGCGCCCGGGCTGGTGAGGGCGATCGTGGCGACCGCACCCGTCGCGTCCACCGTGGCCGTCGCCGTTGCGCCGGTCCCGCCGCCGCCGGCGATGGTCACCGTCGGGGCGGCAGTGTAGCCGGCTCCGCCGGTCGTCACGGTGATGCCCGAGAGCGGCATCGCGCTGGGGAAGAAGCTGAGCTGATTGTCCTGGATGCGTGAGTAGGTATTGACTGCGGCACCGTAGGCCTTCTCCGGCACGATCGGCGCGGGCTGGTCGGCCCAGAACGCTGCCGGCAGGGCCTTCTTGAGCGCGTTGAAGTCAAACTGCTTCGACTTGCTGTTGCCGACCACCTGGAACTGCATGATGGTCCGCGTGTTGGGGCCGTAGCCGGCCTTGGTGGTCGGCGCGCCGCCTGAAGAGACCTGGTTCGGATCACCGGTGTAGTAGTCGTACCGGGGGTCGAACGCCGGAACGGGAGCCGGGGCGTCGTTGTAGAGGATCAGCTTGGAGCCCTTGGGCACCTGCGAGAAATCGACGATCACGTCGGCGCGCTCCGCGGGGCCCAGCATGAGGGTCTTGCTGGCGGTGTTGAGCACCACTATGTCGCGGCGGTTGTAGTTGTAGCCGATCGGTTGGTTCGGCAGCCTGACCGGGGCCGGCAAAAAGCCGCCCTCGGTGCCGACCTGGATGAACTTGGGGCCGCGTGCTTTGGGGTCCGGCACGCCGCCTTCACGTCCGTCGGTCGGCCACGTGGAAGGCCAGGACTTGTCTGTGGGATGGGCGACCGCCGCAACCATCGGCACCTCGCCGGAGTTGGTCTGCAGCACCGGAACGCCCTTCTTGGCCTTCGCCATCTTGTTGGACTTGGCGTAGTAGATCTGCAGGTTGAGCGTGCGGTCGTTGGAGGCGTTGAGGATGCGGAAGCGGTATGCCTGACGGCCCACTTTGAGGTACGGGTACGGCGTGCCGTTGACGAGCATCGTGTCCATGAAGGCCTCAGGCACCAGTGACGGGTTGGGCGTGCCCGGGATGACGGCAGGCTCCCACGGCTTGTTCGTGGGGTCGTAGTAGGGATTGACGACTTCGCCGTGTACGAGGCCGGCCGTCTTCGTGAGCGGTGGCCAGAACCAGGGACCGTAGTCCCAGCGACCCATCGCGTTGGCGCCGGATTCGTCGTACGGGTCCTGGTTGGTCATGTACACGTGCGGGAACCAGAGGTTGTCGCGGCCGAGCCAGGCCCACGTGGGATCTTCGGCAGCGAGCTTCTTCTTGGACGGCACGAAGGTCTTGTCCTGGATGATCAGCGGGATCTGCGTGGCCGGGATCGTGCCCGCCTTCACCGTCTGCTTGAGGGCACGCTGCGCCACGGGGGTCTTGGTGTTGCCGTTGATCAGCTCCTGTTCGATCGGGTCGGACAAGAGGTAGCCGGCAGCCTCGCCGGCGTAGACGTTGAGGCGGGTCATGCCGAGCGTGTGGTCGTGGTAGAACATCAGCCGCGCGCTCTGCTGGTTGGTGTAGAAGTACGTCGAGGCGCCCGGCCCGGGGTCGTTGGTGGCGCCGGGCGTGCCCGCGGGCACGACGTTGCCGCTGGCGTCGAACCACATGTCGGGCACGTTGGTCGTGCTCACGCCGGACTTGTAGGAGGTCTGCTCGCCGGCCGGCGTGATCCACTGGTTGGGCGTCCCGTCGCTGATCCACGGCGTGGCGCCACCGTGCAGATGGATCACCGCGCGGTTCTGCGTGTAGTACTCCGTCCCGCCGAGCGGACCGGTGTTGTCGCCCATCATCGTGCTGTCGACCGGGAGGAAGAGGTTGCCGCCGGTCCCCGTCGGCAGCTGGTTCACGAACTTCACGCGCACCGGCCGGTCCTTCTGGGCCGAGATCAGCGGGCCGAGGTACTGGATCGGCGCCGGTGCGACCGTGTTGAGACCGGTCTTGGGGTCGGTGCCGTTGTTGAGCTGCACGTAGCCCCGCAGGGTGGTCGGCGCGATGTCCCTGTGCATCTTCATCTTGTACTGACGGACGGCGATCACGTAGTAGTCGGAGCCCGGGAACGTCGTCGTGTCGGGCACGGCCACGGGGATGAACTGCCCGAGGTCGTTCTTGGCGGCCGCGCCGAGGCCCGGGAGCGAGTCCACGAACTTGTGGATGGTCGTCGGGCTGTTGGCGTAGTTGGGCGTCGTGCCCCAGTAGTCCGGCACGCCCAGCGGGTTCATGACCGGCGCCGCGGCCTTGTGGCCCTTCATCTTGGCTGCCAGGCGCGCCGCGGCTGCCCGGCGCTGTGCCGGTGTCACGTGTCCGTGGAAGACGCGGTTGCCGACCCGGTGGCTCGCGCTCGACATCATGTCCATCGCGGTCATGCCGCTCTTGGTGTGTGGGGCGCTCATGTGCTCGTGGGTGACCGCTGCCGAACGCGCCCGGCTGACGCCGAACGCTCCGAAGGCGAAGACGACGATCAGGATGAGTCCGATCGTGAGGAACAACGGGCGTCGTGCCATGTGCGCTCCTTTCGAGAGCCCCGAGCCGGATGCGACCGGCCTTTGCGACCTTGGTGTGGGCGTGACAGCCGCCTGCAGTACCTGTGGCGGTGGCGGGGATTGTGTGCCGCCGTCCGCTCAGAACCATTCAAGCCGGCTGAGCTGCCGTCGGCGAGTGTCGTCCCCGTCAGCAATTGCTAGCCAAAATACCACAGGCACAACAAAGGTTAACGGCACTTTGCCGTTTGTTGTCTTTTAGTGCGCCGAAATACGCGAAAAGGAGCTTGGGTCGCGAGTGGGCAACGAGCCGCACGAGGAAGGGGCCGGGCCGCGCGTGCGGCCCGGCCCCTTCGGGTCTGCGTCTTCCCGGGCTCTCGCCCGGTCAGGTCAACCGCTTACCTGATCACGACCGTGGTCGACCTGGTGGTCTGGTTGTTGGCGTTGTCACGCACCGTCACGCTGATGGTGAACGTCTGCCGCGTGTTGCGCGGGATGCTGGTGTTGAACGAGTAGTTGCCGTTGCTCTGGATGGTGAAGTTGTTGACGTTGCGCAGGAGCCCGGTGGAGCTGCCGGTGATCGAGCACCGGCTCCAGGTCCTGTCGAATCCGGACAGCCCGGCCTGGTCCGACACCGTGCCGTAGATCCGCACCGACACGTTGGAGTTGGCGCGTGTGGCCGACGTGGGGTTGCGGGCGAGCGTCAGGCCTGGAGGCGTCGTGTCGATGTTGATGCCGGTGACGACCGTCGTGGCCACGTTGCCGGCCATGTCGGTCGCGGAACCCGTCATGCTCTGGTTCGCCCCGTTGCCGCTCAGCGTGACGCTGGCCGGGGAGGTGGAGAACACACCCGAGGTGGCGTCGCTGAACGTGAAGGCCACGGTCACCGGGCCGTTGTTCCAGGTGGTGTAGGTGTACGGCGTGCGCGTGTAGGTGATCACGGGCGCCGTCTTGTCGATGCGCACCGTAAGCGTCTGTGGAGCGCCGGACACTCCCGCGGTGCTGGTCGCGTAGTAGCTGACGTTGCTCACGCCTTCGAGCGTGAGGGTCACCTGGGCGGTGCTGCCGGCCGTCACGACCGGAACGCCGCCGTTGACCGCGTAGGTGACGGACGCTACCGGGGACAGCCCCGTCGTGGCTGCCGTGAACGTGACCGTCACGTTGGTGTTGTTCCAGCCCAGCATGTTTGCCGCCGGCAAGGCCGAGGCTGTGACCGTCGGCGCCGCCTTGTCGAGGCTGATCGCCAGCGACGTGTTCGGCGCAGCGCTCTGGTTCCCGGCGACGTCAGTCGCGTAGCCGGTCACCGTCGTGGTGCCGCTGGTGTTGACGAGCACGCTGGCCGAGGCGCCGTTCACCGTCGTGGGTCCGGCGGTCTGGGCGCCTGTGGTGGAGGTGGTGATCGAGGCGACGCCGGAGAGCGCGTCGGTGCTCGCCGCCGCCACCGTCACGTCGGCGCTGTACCAGCCGGCGACGATCGGCTTGGCCGACGTCGGCGTGAGCGTCACGGCGGCCGGCTTCGTCTTGTCGAGCTTGACCACATACGTCTGGGTCGCGCTCACGTTGCCGGCCACGTCGGCTGCGGTACACGTCACCGTCGTCGTGCCCTCGGTGTTGATGACGGGAGCCGTCGCCGGCAGGGAGCCGACCGGCACCGTCGCCTGGGCGATCGTCTGGGCGCCGACGGCGCTGTAGGTGATCGAGGCCACACCCGAGCCGTTGACGTTGTCAGCGGCGTTCAGGGTGAGCGTCACGTCCGTGTTGTTCCAGCCCGCCCCATTGGCGGCCACGTTCGGCGTGATCGTTGCGGTCGGGGCCACCTTGTCGAGGTTGATGGCCGCGAACGGCGACGTAGCCGTCGGCGGCGCGACGTTGGTCGGCGTGCTCTGGTTGCCGGCCATGTCGGTGGCGTAGAAGTGGACCACCGTTCCCGGTCCGTTGGTCGAGATGAGTACGTTGGCCAAGGCGGCGTTCACCGTGGTCGGGCCGCCGACCTGAGCACCGGTGGTCCAGTAGGTGATCGAGGCGACGCCAGATCCGCCGACGTTGTCGACGGCCGTGATGGTGACCGTCACATTGCTGGTGTACCAGCCCGCCAGGCCGTTGGGCATGGCCGGCGTGAGCACCGCCGATGCCGTCGGCGGTGTGCTGTCAACGACGTTTGCGGCGACGTTGGACCACGCCGATATGCCGTTGGCGCTGGTCGCCCGAACCCTGTAGAAGTAGGTCTTGCCCGAGGTGACGGGGCTGTCGGTCTTCGTCGTGGCCGGCGGCACCCTGGGGGAGACGACCGCTGCGTTCGGCAAGACGCCGGTAGACAGACTCCCGGCAGCCGGCGGCGCCGGCGTGACGTTGGTCGTGAAGCCGACATCGTCGGCCCTCTGGATCTCGAAGCCGGTCGAGCTCACCGAGTTGTCCGTCCAGTTGAGGGCGACCGACGTCGCTGTGGACTGCGTCGCGGTGAGGCCGGACGGCGCCGGCGGTGCGACCTGGAACACGATCGGCCGCATCATGTCGTTCTCTTCGTGGCCGAGGATGTGGCAGTGCCACACGTACTCCCAGCCGAAGTTGTAGAGGACGTTTGTGATGGTCTTGGGGTTGCCCGTGATCGGGTCGAAGCTCGCCCACTGGCTGCCCAGCGGCATCGTCGGATCGATGGCGCGGACGCTGTCGGGCAGCGGCCACGGAAGCGTCGGCGCGATGGGCCGGAGGGCGACGATGCAGTCCTCCAGCGGGTTCATGCGGACGCTTTCCTTCCAGCCGAGCTCGTTCGCCTCGGGCGGACGGATCATGCCGTCCCAGCCGACCCGGTTGATCACCTGCACGTTGAAGAGGTGGAAGTGGATGATGTGGCTGTCCACGCCGTTGTGCGTGATCTTCCAGATCTGGGTGCCGTCTCCGGTCGACCCGATCTGCGTGCCCGCGACGGAGTTCTGGATGAGCTCGGTCGCCGGGTCGATGTAGCCGAGCGGAACGGTGGTCTGGTTGACACCTGTCGTGTTGGGGACCTCGGTGCCGAGCGTCGCGTTCATACGCCCGTAGTTGAGCTCGAAGAGCTCCTGGATCGCCTTCGGGCCCATGCCGATCTTGATGCCGACGGGCGTCGCCGCCCCGCTCACGCCCCCGCCGGTGTCGGCGATGGTGACCGTGGGCGCCGACGTGTAGCCGGTGCCGGGGTTCGTCAGCGTGATGCCCGTGATGACGCCGCCGGCGATGACCGGCGTTGCGAGCGCGCCCGATCCGCCGCCGCCCGTGATGGTCACGGTGGTCGCCGGGGTGTAGCCCACGCCGCCGTTCGTCACGGTGATAGCGCTCAGCGGGCCGTTGAAGAAGCTCAGGCTCATGTCCTGGATCCTGGCGTACGTGTCGACCGCGTAATTAGCGTTGTACGCAGAGTTGTAGGAGGCGTTGGGCACGATCGGCGCGTCCTGGTCCTGCTTGAAGACGCCGTCCGTGGTCGCCGTCGAGGCGAACGCCGTGTTGAGCTTGGTCATGTCGAACGCGGCCGCCGGAGTGGCCGCCGCGACCTGGATCTGCATGATGGTGCGCGTGTTGGGACCGTAGCCCGGCTGCGTGGCCGGGGCGCCGCCCGTGTCGGTCATGTCCTGATTGTTGGTGTAGTAGTCCACGCGCGGATCGCCGGCCGGGACCGGGGCGGGCGCGTCGTTGTAGAGGATGAGCGTCTTGCCGGCAAACTGGGAGAAGTCGACGATGACGTCGGCGCGCTCCGCCGGGCCCAGGTACAGCGAGTGCCTGGAGACGTTCAGCACCACGATGTTCTTGAGGTTGTATTCGTAGCCGGTCGGCTTGGGATCGATGACGGTCGGGGCCGGCAGGAAGCCGCCCTCGTTGCCGATCTGGATCCAGCTCGGGCCGAGGTTCCTCGGGTCCGGTACGCCCATGACGCGGCCGTCGAGGATGTCCGGCCTGATGCCCTTGCCGTCGGTCGCCGTCGTCCAGTCCTTGGGGAACGGAAGCGCCGAGTTGGGCACCGCCGGGACCATGGGGACTTCGCCGGCGTTGGCGTCGAGCAGGGTGTTGCCGCTCCACATGGTCGCGTTGGAGGCGGCCTGGTAGAGCGACAGGTTCATCATGCGGTCGTTGGCCGCGTTGAGGATGCGGAAGCGGTAGGCCTTGGGCTGCACGGTCACCGTCGGGTACGCGGTGCCGTTGACGATCATGGTGTCCATGAAGCCTTCAGGCACGAGCGACGGATTGGGCGTCCCCGGGTTGTAAGGGCCCTCTTGCGGCGTGGTGCCGGCGAGCGGGTTGGGGACCTGCCCGTGCGCGAGTCCGGTGAACGGTGGCCAGAACCAGGGGCCGTAGTCCCAGCGGCCGGCCATGCTCGCGCCGGTGATGTCGCCGGGGTTCTGGTTGGGCATGTAGACATGCGGATACCAGAGGTCGCCTCTGTTCACCGTCCCTGGGGCGGTGCCCCAGTTCCAGGTCGGGTCCTCGGTCTGGAGCTGCGTCACGTCAGGCACGAAGGTGCGGTCCTGGATGACGAGCGGGATCTGGTCGGCGGGGATGGTGCCGCTGCTGACCAGGTTCTTCTCGACGCTGTCCTGAATGAGGTAGCCGGCAGCCTCGCCGGCGTAGACGTTGAGGCGCGTGATGCCGTAGGCGTGGTCGTGGTAGAACATCAGCCGCGCGCTCTGCTGGTTGGTGTAGTAGAAGGTCAGCGAGCCCGGGCCGGGGTCGGTGTTGTTGCCGGCCAAGGTGGCGGTGGTCTGGTTGCCGTTGGCGTCGAAGTACATGTCCGGGACGTTCTGGACGCTGACGCCCTTGGGGTAGTTGGTGTTCTCCCCGGACGGCGAGGTCCACTGATGCGGCGTGCCGTCGCTGATCCACGGGGTCGCGCCGCCGTGGAGATGAAGCGTGGCGCGGTTCTGCGTGTACATCTCCGCGACCATGCCCATGGTGGTCACTGCGCCGGTTGGGGCGGTGGCGAGCGTCACCTGGAAGTTCGTGGTGCTCGTCACTGCCGAGACGGTCGCCGTGCCGTTGTAGGAGGCCGGCACGAAGCCGCTCAGGTCGACCTTCTGCCCGACGACGAGCTTAGTGGGCATCGCTGCTGTGGTGAGCGCGACGGTGCTCCCCGTCACGACGGAAGCCGCCGTGGCCATGGCCTGGTTGTTGCCGTCGCCGGCGCCCATGTCGGTCGTGTCCACGGGCAGGAAGAGATTGCCGCCCGCGTTCGTGGGCAGGTAGTTGGTGAACTTCACGCGGACCGGCGTGTTGCGCTGGGCGACGATGGTCGGCCCCAGATACTGCGGGCTGTCGACCGCGTACACCGGGTTGCCGCCGCGGTCCAGGATCGGCGAGCCGTTGAGATACGTGAGGGCGACATGCTTGCCCGGCACGGCGGTCGTCGAGATCTGCACGTAGCCCTGCAGTGTGGTCGCGGGCACGTCGGCGTGCATCTTGGTCTTGTACTGGACGAGCGCTATCTCGTAGTAGTCGGAGCCCGGGAACGTCGTCGTGTCGGGTACGGCGACCGGGATGTACTGACCGAGGTCGTTGATGCCTGTCGGGCCGAGGCCCGGCAGCGTGTCGACGAACTTGCGGATGCCGGGCAGGGTGCCGTAGCCGGAGCCCGGCGAGCTCACCGTCATGCCGGTGATGGCGCCGGTGACGGGGTCGAAGGTGGCCGCGCCGGTCGCGCCGGACCCGCCGCCGCCGACGACCGTCACCGTGGCGGTCGTGTAGCCGAGGCCGGAGTTGGTGATCGTGAAGCCGGTGATGGCGCCGGCTGTTCCGATGGTCGCGGTCGCGGTGGCACTGAGGCCGTCGCCGACGATGCTGACGCTGGTCGGCAGCTGGCTCAAGGCCCAGTTGGGGGTCATGCCGAAGTAGTCGGGGACCCCGCCCGGGTTCATCGCCGGGGCGGCTGCCGCGAGAGCGGCGCCGAGCGGACTGGAGAACACCTTCACGCCGCCGCTCGTCTTGCTTGTGGCGACCGCAGCCGCGCGGTCCTTGGCGGCGTGCTGAGAAGCCGCGACCCTGTCGGCGTTGGTCGTCTACATCTTCATCATCTGGAGCGCTGTGCTTTGGCTGGAGATCATCGGCCCGGTCATGGTGCGGGCCGACGATGCGCCGGCTGCCGCGGATCCGGTCGCGGCGTAGATCCCCGCGAGCGCCAGGGCGAGCAAAGCCAAAACGGACAACTACAAGAGTCTGCGTCTGCTCATATCCTCTCCTCCTGATCTGACTGGCTGCCGGCGACTCGAGCCTGGCGAGACCCCTCGTCCCACCCCGCTGCCGGCACTCTGTTGCCGAGGGGCGAAGCGGCGCGCGCCAAAGCCGGCCTTGTGCCGGTTGGAGTGGCTTCGAAATTGCGCGTCATCCCCGTCCTCATGTCGCCTCCATCTACCACGGAATCAACAAAGGTTAACCTTCCGTTACTACTAGTCAACAGTTAGTGCGTTGCAACGCTCGATATTCTCGGCGCGCGAGCCTGTCCCACCGGGGTCGTGGCCACACCAGACAACGAATCTTGCGGCGGGGTCGCGTGAAGGCAGGACACCCAGGGCATACGCGACTCTCCGCGAGAGCCCGGATTTAGACGATGCCCGGCCTCACTTGCTTGTCGCGCCGGCGCGCCCGGCTTCGAGGGCTGCACTCGCGACGATGACGTTCGACCTGCGCGAGTCCGGCTCGCACGACCTGCGCCGGTTCGACCTGCCGAGGACGTATGTCATACTTTCGCGGCAGTCTTAGGGATCAGCGGCGACGGAAGGTCACACGTGACCCGGCACCGGCGGACCATCTTGGCGCGGACGGGCGCCCTCTCAGCTCTCATCCTCATCGTGCTCGCGCTGCCGGCACTGGCTGCCGCGGGAGCGCCTGCCTCGCGGGCGCTCGCGGGCGCCGCTCCGGCGCGGGCGCACGCGGCAGCGGCGGGAACCGGCGGCTGGTACTGGCCGGTGGGGACGGAGGACTTCAGCAGCTGGGGCGACAGCTGGCTGCAGCCGCGGGGCGCCTACGTGCACGTCGCCCAGGACATGCACGCCGCTGCCGGCCACCCGGTGTACGCCATCGGCGACGGCACCGTCTGGATCTCGCGCGCCGACGCCGGGGGGTACGGGCCCGGCGGGTCGCCTGGCGGGTGCATGATCATCGTCCACGCGACCGCGGCCGGCGAGCAGTTCCGCGCTCTGTACGGGCACATCTCGGGGCTCAGGTTCAAGGCCGGCCAGCGCGTGACGGCCGGCGCGGTCATCGCCACCGTGAACGGCTGCGACCACCTGCACTTCGGCATCCACCCGAGCACGGTGTACCGCGACGGCAACATGTACGAGGGGCACGTTCCCAAGAACTGGGCGGACCACGGCGGCTGGGTGGACCCCGTGATGTTCCTCAGGGCCAATCACCGGGCGAGCTCCTACAGCCCGCCACCGGTGCCGCTGGTCGAAGTCACGACGGCGACGCCTCCGGTGGGCGAGCCGGGAGCGCGGGACGGCTTCGCCTACTGGAGCGAGCAGGCGGGGGCCGACCTGGTCACCTACCGGCGCGACCTGGCCGGAGGCGCACAGAGCGCCCTCGCGCCCGGCGACGTCGTGCCCGCCTTCGACAACGTGCGGTATGCGATCGCCGTCCCGGCGGCCCCGGCCTCGGGGTTCTCGGTGGGCGACCGGCTGCCCAGAATGGGCGTCACGGTCGCTCACGACACGCCGGCGTGGGGGGCGTCCGCGCAACTCACCGCCGCGCTGACGAATGCGGCCGGCAGACCCTTGGTGGGGGCGAGCGTGACGCTTCAGCGCCTCGTGGGCGGCTCCTGGACGCCTGCGGGCGCGGGTCTCACCGGGGCGGACGGCGCCGCGAAGCTGGCGTTCACGCCCACGCTGCGGACCGTGGTGCGGGTGACCTTCTCGCCACCCGCGGTGCAGCCCGCGGGTGCCGGCTACGCGAGCGCCGCGAGCGCCGCGGTGACGCTTGCGCCGCACGTCCGCCTCGGCATGCCGAAGACGGCCGCGACGGTGGCGAGCGGCGGCGCCCTCAGCGTCGCCGGCATGGTCGCGCCGCGCCTGCCGGCCGGCAAGAGTGCCGTGCGCGTAGTCTTCCAGCGCTACGACAGCTCCGCGTGGTCGACGAAGCGGAACGTCGCCACGACCACGACCACGACCGGCGGCGCGACGGCGTCGTCCGGCTACGCTGCCCTGGTCAAGCTGCAGACCGCCGGCTCCTGGCGCGTGCGCGCCGAACGGCCGGCCGACGCCTCCTACGCCGCGGCCGTCAGCGCCTGGCGCGGCTTCAGCGTCAAGTAGCCGAAGGCGGGCGCCGGAGGGCGACGCGCCCAAGGCGTCGCCCCGCCGCTGCCACCTGCAGCGTCGCCCCGCCGTCGCCCGCTTGCCCGCCCGCCCGCCGCGGTGTTGTCCCGCCGCTTGCCGCGGTGCTACAGTGTTACGGCTGAGCCACAGCGAAGCAGCCCGGCAGAAGGCCGCGCGAGAGTCCGTCGC
>Ga0073936_10004943_pt1 | contig 18183 bp, 10 predicted proteins | sample AliMusrvi5mmetaG_FD_87041 | JGI IMG/M metagenome (GOLD analysis project Ga0073936, IMG submission 87041) | Freshwater lake bacterial and archeal communities from Alinen Mustajarvi, Finland, to study Microbial Dark Matter (Phase II) - Alinen... | ecosystem: Environmental > Aquatic > Freshwater >... | reverse complement strand
CTGACTTAAACCCAGAAAGCAAGAGCATTGCCACCGATTATTTCGGTGCGAAAGTTGAGATATAAACATGTTATATAATTTTTACATACTCCGAAATAATAAACTATTCCGGTGAGTATCGAGGTATAGCAGAACCAGAACTACTTGAATCTGAAAGGATCTTATGAAAAAGAAGAAAAAACTGCACAATATTGATGAACAACCAAGCGATTCAACTATTGGTCTGCGCTCAAGATTGCGCTTCTGCAGTGAAACTGGTCAGATATGGTTGCATGAGCACCGCATGCTCTTGATGCATGCCGAGACGTATGCGCAGTTGCGTCGGGAATTGATCGACACCCTTGGAATGGATCGCGCGAAAGGGCTCATTATGCGCATGGGCTATGCTTCCGGTATGAGCGACTGTGAACTCTCACACATCAGCCCGGAAGTCACGGACATTCATGAAGCTTTCATGGCCGGCCCGCTACTCTGCACATTGGAAGGAGGCATGAAGATCACCGTCACCAAGCTCGATTTAGACCGCAAATCGGGAAAAACATACGTCGAAGCCATCGCACAGAACTCATGGGAAAGTCAGGCGCACCTGCGCCATTACGGGGAACCTTCTGAAGGAGTGTGCTGGAATCTGCTCGGCTATGCGAGTGGCTACACGTCTGCTTTCATGGGTCGATCGATCATGTTCAAGGAGACAAAATGTTTCGCTCAGGGAGCGGAACATTGCTACGTCGTCGGAAAACCTGTCGAAGAATGGGAAGACGCAAGTGAATTCAAGCTATTAATGAGTAATGAGTCGATAGCCGACCAGCTCCGGGGTCTTCAAACTCAGGTTGTACAGTTACGTGCCGCCATAAACGAAAAGCAAAAGCTGCCGGCGGATATCGTGGGCAATTCACCAGCCTTCCTCGCCGCGTACGAACTGCTGACACAAGCAGCGGGTAGTCAGATCACAGTACTTCTACAAGGCGAAACAGGCGTTGGTAAGGAAGTTTTTGCTCGCTCGCTGCACGACAGGGGAAGCCGCAACAAAGAATCATTCATAGCCATCAATTGCGCCGCGATTCCTCACGACCTTGTGGAATCTGAGCTGTTTGGCGTCGAAAAAGGCGCCTTTACGGGCGCACACGCCTCTCGCCCCGGTCGATTCGAGCGAGCCAACGGAGGTACGCTGTTTCTTGACGAGGTAGGAGACTTACCCCTATCGGCACAGGCGAAACTACTCCGTGTGTTGCAGGAGGGTGAAGTTGAGCGCGTAGGGGGCACAAAAACACATAAGGTAAACGTGAGACTGGTCGCGGCGAGCAACATCAACCTGAGGCAACTGGTTGAAGAAGGCAAATTCCGGTCTGATCTCTATTTTCGAATCAACGCCTTGCAGATTAACATTCCGCCACTCAGAGAACGCACATTGGATATCCTGCTCCTTGCCAAGTGTTTTCTTAAAAAATACTCCGCGATCTGCGGGAAAAAACTGCGCGGATTTTCAGATAAGTCCAAACTGGCCTTACTCGCCTACCAGTGGCCAGGCAACATCCGTGAACTGCAAAATGTTGTGGAACGTGGTGTCATGCTCGCACAGAACGGCACACATATCGAGATAAACCACCTGTTTCCTTCTTATAATAATGACAGTCCCCTTGAGTTCGGACTCAACGAAAATGGTCAACTGAGTACCAGCCAGAGGGAAAGTGGCAAAGACTTTTGTGAGGCCATCTTAAGCGGCAGAATTACGCTTGAACAGGCCAACACCCTGCTGGCGGAAACCGCTGTAAAGAAAGCAAACGGCAATCTTTCCGCAGCGGCGAGGATGCTTGGACTAACTCGACCGCAGCTTGCCTATCGATTGGAGCAACAGCATGAAAGCGCCATCGCCAAGTCCGTAAAAGTAAAGACAAAATCACGATCAAAATCCGCTGACACAACCAGTCAACAATAGGCACTCTCCACAGACGCATAACAAAAGCCGGGAATCCGCAACGGGAACCCGGTTTATTATTCTGAAGTACACACCACACTTGGAGGTATGTCATGAATGAGATGGTTTCAAAATGGATTGTCACTATGTTTGCTGTAGTTCTGCTCGTTGGTTTAACTGCTGGATTGGCACGTGCCGATAATAAAGAAACTGCTATTAATTTGGTGAAATCAGCCGCTGCGTACATCGCTACCAACGGCGTGGAAAAAGGGCTTGACGTGCTCAATGACCCCACGAGTGAATTTGTCAAAGGAGAACTCTATGTCTTCGCCTATGACATGAACGGCGTCATGATGGCCAACTCTTTCAAGCAGAATCTTGTCGGGCAAAATGTTCTTGACGTACCGGATACTGCAGGAAAAAAATACCGCCGCGAGATGGTTGAAGTGGCCAGGACCAAGGGATCTGGCTGGGTTGATTACCAATCACAAAACCCGAAAACAAAAAAAATGGAACAGAAAACAACATATATTGAAAAAGCCGGTGATCTGATTATCTGCTGTGGCATTTTCAAGTAACCGGTTAATATAATGCGTAACTTTCTGTAAATTAAATATTTTTTTGACATAGGGATCAAAAATGAATATTAAGGCAAAGCTGATCAGCAACGTACTACTGGTCGTAATGGCAATTGCAACCGTAGTTGCGGCCAGTATTGCCAGCATGGGGTATATCAGCGGCAAGCTTAACTATCTCACCCAGAAGAGTACCCCATATCAGACCAAGACCCTGGAGTTTCAAAGGGAACTTCAGGCCACGGCCTCAGCACTCGTCAAAGTGGGAACCGCCCACAGTGAGGCTGAACTTGCCGCTCTTCGTAAGGAAGCAGACAGCGCTCTTGAACAGGTAAAATCAGTGCAGAAAAAGCTTGAAGAGATGCAGGGAAAGTCTCTGGGAACTTCTGAAGAGCTGACTCGCATTTCTCAGGAACTGTATAGTGCAACGGCCGCGCGTCTTGCAGCCAACCGCGAAGCGATCGAACGGGGTCACTCCGTAACAGTGCGACTGAAAGAATCATCAGCCCGGTTGAAGACACTTGATCTGCGGATACGCTCACTTCAGGTAAACCGTTCAGGAACATTCTCCACGGCGCTGACAGACACAAACCGCCTCTCCGGTCGGATGCGCAGCATCGAAGAGTTGAGATCGCTGTTTAAGGATCTGCAACTTATAGTAATAGAGGGGCGAACGAGCCATGGGCCGGGTTACGTTACCGGAGCAAAGGTACGCAGCAACTCAATTCTCAGGAGAATCCGGAACAATGACTATGTAAAAAGTTCAACTGAAACTACTGCCGAGATAAAGCAAATCAGTGAGCGCATGACAGACTATGTCAAGGCGCAGGGCGATTCCAGGGAGGAGGCTAAAACGCTTTCAGCGTCTATTGAGAAAGATATGTCCGATCATTTGAATCTGATTGTATCAAGTCTTGATGTTGAGTCATCCCAGGCCGGCCAGAAGATGACAGTAGAGAATGAGAACCAGAAGAATGCCTACAGTCAGTCGAATATAGCTACCAGTATCCTTCAGGCAAATTCAGAGTTGGTATCCAGCGGCATCATGCTGGAAGGACAGGCAACAAAACTTTTCACCATGACCACCCCCGAAGAGCTCGATCACTCCTCCGCTGAGACACAGGGGGTTTTTGTAAAAATTGACGAACAGGCTAAAGGCCTTGAGCGGTCACTCTCAAAATTGGGGGTTAAGGAAGAGGCAAAGGTTTTATCTGCAGCGCTTGCTTCAATACGGGCAATCCGAGGCGAAATTTTCTCCGAACTGGGAATTGTGGCGACACTGAAAAAACGCATGAGTACTGAAGCCACAGCTCAAAAGCTTGCTGACCGGTTACGTGAAGTGGTTACCACAGAAGCGGCAAAGGGGAAAGAAACCGTTTTCGCAGCAAAAGAGGAGCAGGATAAGGCGGTAACCGGCGTTAATAAGGTTGTTCGACAGAGTATAGCCGGACTCATAATTGTCAGCGCTCTTGCAGCTATTGCGGGAATTCTGTTCGGAATATGGATCTTCCGTTCCGTTTCCAACCCCCTGGCCGGCCTGATTGGCATGTCAAAGGATGTCGCCGGAGGGGACCTGCGGAGCCACGAAGCGAAGCACAGTAACGATGAATTCGGATCGGTGCAGGACTCTGTACATTCCATGGTTGACAACCTGCGGGAGATGGCGGGAAAAATTTCCGCAGCAACGGCAACCGTTGCCACCAGTGCCGAAGATCTATCAGCCACGGCAGCGGACCTTGAAAGAAACTCTCTGATCCAGAGTGGCCAAATCGATCAATCTATTACTGCAATGACAGAAATGACCCAGGCGATTCAGGATGTCGCCCGCAACACCAATGCGACCGCCGAGTCTGCCGGACGGATGAAGCAGATTGCCCTTGGAGGAAAGAAATCGCTCGATGAAACCTCCGGAGAGCTGATAAACTTTGCCACTGTGGTGCGAGATTCTGCAGAAAAGATTGAATCTCTCGGCGAATCGTCAGAAGCTATCACCAATATCGTTAGCCTGATCAAAGATATTGCCGATCAGACTAATCTACTTGCGTTAAATGCGTCGATAGAAGCTGCCCGGGCAGGTGACATGGGTCGCGGTTTTGCTGTAGTTGCCGACAGCGTCAGGCAACTGGCGAATCGAACAACCGAATCTGCCGATGAGATCGGTCGTACGGTCAAGAAGATGAAGGTACAGGTTGACAGTTCGGTCACCGGCATCCAAAAAGAACGTTCAGCCATTGAAAATATAATGGCCAAGGTAAAGAGTACTCAGGCATCGATGGAGGAAATAGTAACCTGTGTTGAACAGGTCTACGGGATGGTGCAGACTGTAGCGACAACCACGGAAGAGCAGTCAGCCACCGCTGAAGATGTAAACCGGAGCATGGTTTCCATTAACGAGATTACCCGTCAGCTCTCTGCATCAATTAACGACATAAAAGCAACATCGCAGAGCTTTGCGTCGTTAGCTGCTAAACTCCGGCAAATGGTGTCTTGGTTCAAGCTGTAGAGTGGTCCAGTCCAACAGTCGGAAACGAACAGCAATAGATTCGGATATGGTTCTTTCTTGGCGACGCTCATCATTCCCCCGCCATACCGTCCGCATGTTCCCTGATCTGAGTGGCAAGTTCAATGAGTTCGGCACGTGTATAACGTGCATGACCAACAAGAAGACCAACGAGCAGAGAAGCAAGTCCCCGTTTGTCGCCAACGACGTGATTTAAACCCAACTGGTTATATTTTTCCATAGTACCCTCCACAATGTGACGCAACTGTTTGTCAGCTGTACCGGATTGCTTCAGTTTTGTATCGCTGACGAAATTGATGACGTAATGCTCTCTATAATTGCGGTCGGAAGCGGCCATTTGGGGATATTGGCAACTTCATTATCGTCAATGAGGATTCCAGCCCTCTTCCCCTTTTCAGTCTTATAATGGAGTACATGAAAGGTCGTAGCCAACGTATCCCTATGGACTAACGCTACCGCTTTCAGAGAGACATTCATATCTGAAGCAATTTCATGCACAGCTTGCTCAAAGACGGCTGCATGCGCTTCAAAAAGTATTTCGCTCGTAATTTCTCCGACCATAGTCACTCCAGAATTTATTACCGGACTTCAGATTCCCATAGATACTGAGCAGCCATACAAGCAAGACAAAAAGCACTGCGCTGATGGTTAAGTCTATTATCAAAGTATGAGATATCGTTGTTGATTACCAGTCAGTAATATGCTGATTATTTTGTAGGTAAAATACTTACACGTTACAAAAATAATTACACCGGACTCATATCTTGTCCGAACTATTTTGTGTCGATGTTTAACGCAGATGTACCGGATTATTAAGCGGGATAACCGTGTCGTAGTTTTCCCACTGTGCATCCGTGGAGTTACGAATACGCATGGTTACAGAGTTGGCGCCTTCATTAAGTTCTATATAATACCACCAGACTCTATCGGTCGCATACGGTATGTTGTGAGCAACCCTGCCGGTTGAGGGTATCCCAATAAACGTAGTTCCTCCAAAACCGGAAGGTGTATTCACTCTTACAAGATTACTATCTCCTTGGGACGTCGCAAGCGAGAAATGGGCGTGTCCAGTGAACCATGCCCTTATTGGGTATGCCTGGCAGATGGTTCTAATTCGTGCCGAACTGCCATCCAAATACAGTACCGGGTTAGCTATCGACCAAGTTGTTTGCAGTCCCGAACCGTCTATAATCGGATGATGAACTACGAAGATATTTTTACCTGCGTATTTTTTTAGTTTTGACTCTAACCAGTCCAGTGCTGTATCTGAGGTGTGCATCTGATAAGCAGAAAAATTAGGATTGTCATAAAATGTTTCCATATTCAGCGTGATAAATACGTTATTACCATATTCAGCGACCCGGCTCGTTCCATATTCCCCTAAATCAGAATCTCCTGCCCCGTACTGATCTCTCAGGTTTGAGTACAGAAAAGCCCTGTCCCTGCCTTGGAATACTGTGGTAATCATGTCGAAATCACTTGCTAATGCTGTTGTAAAATGAACCACTGAGCCGACTACTGATTTTATCCGCTTAGCCTCTCCTGTCTGCGTGCCTTCGTTCCACAAAAACAGAGGCTCCGATGTAGTCATATTGGTGAATGTTGCAACGCGTGCAGTTGTCGCATTGGTAAATACGCTTTGAGTCAAAGTAGTTGCCTTGTATGGGTATTTTGTGAACCATCTTGTCCATGCGGATGCATAGCCGGGTATATTTCTTTCAACTGTTTGGCCGTAAACTTGCGCATCATGGTTCCCCTCGCCGATAAGCGTAGTAACCCCTTTACTTCTAAAGTTGGATTCCAAAAAGGTTTTAAACCCGAGCCAAAAAGCTTTAGACCCGTCAGTATTGTCTCCACCCGATATTAAGAGGTCGATTGGAACATTATTCGTTATGTCGGTGGCGGCCAAATTAAGAGAGTTAGTTCCCGCATCTGGTTGCCCAGAAATGACCGCTCCGTAATGCAAGTCCGACCAAATACCTACACGAAGTTTTTTTTGTGCGCCCTTAGAAACAACCTGCCCCGCTGATTCGTTATATGGCTGCACTGTTCCATCAACTGTTGGGGATGAGATGTTTTTATTGATAAACATATAGGCATCGGAGCGAGCAGAAGTTGCTGCAGCATACGAAAAGGTAGTCGCAGTAATTGCTGCGAATACGGCTAAAATTAATCGTTTCATAAAAGACTCCTGTTCGCAGTTCGATAGAAACGCTTATGAATGTATTTCGTTTCTTGCCATGGCAGTAAAACAACTCCCAGGTGACTGGCAGAAACAGTATCAGATTACCCCGGTACTAATGGAAACTTTTGTTGAAACTGATCGTTTTGCCGGAACATGCTATAAGGCTGCCAACTGGGTTAGTGTTGGGGCCACGAAAGGTCGCGGTAAACTTGGTCCGTCTGGAAAACAGAGTGTGCCGATCAAAGATCTTCTGCTCTATCCCTTGCGCAAAGACTTTAGAAGGATTCTGACGACATAAAGGGCGACACGGGGTTGCCCGAATAAATACCAAAAGCACCTACAAGAAATCTTGTAAGTGCCTTGAATTGTTGGCTCCCCAGTGTGGATAAAAGTGGGCACTGGCAAGAGAACATTTCATTATAACGGGCATGGCTTTGACATGCCGGCTTTTAGGGCAGGTCGTAAGCCTTGTTGGATATTCGGTATTCTCGCGGTTGATTTTCTGTTTTCATCAAATGGGTGACCCTCTAAGGTTGACTATCCTCCTATTTGGGATCCCTAACTGGCCATACACCATATTTTTCGGTTCTATATTGATCTTTTATGTTTACAATCAAGTGTATCTGGAAATCAGCAACAGCCCACACAATATGTGCAAGCAGGATAAGAAGCTCACCCTTGATGTTGAGGTACACTTCCGCGAGTTGTAACCCAACTTTTCTCTTTCAGGCGCCCGATCTTCTCCAACAATTTATCACGGTTCTTGTTGCCACGCGGTTTATCAAGTCCGGCTGCCAGCTTGGCCAGGCCTTGTTCAAAGCGCTCCGTGAACCGCCTGGTCATGGCGGTTTCTTTTTCCTGCCGCTTTTCGGAATGACAGTATAACCGGACTTCACTGCCGTCTTCAGAAAGAAACCGCTGAATCCTGATCGTCTCTTCCGATGCAGTGGTGGTTTCCGCTGCCTGACCGGCATCAAACTGGCGGCCTTTTTTACGGCTGACTACCAGATAGCGATAGTGATGCTCGATCAGCCAGACAATGTTCGCTTCACTGGCAATACTGCGGTCCATGATTACCAGGGCACCCACGGGAGCGTCAAGCTTCTCGTTTGTCGAGTGCTTGCCTCAAGATCAGTCCCAGCCATTTTGAGTGTTGTTGTAAGACGATCCCGTGGCCGATCATGTCTGTGGAAAGCCGATACAGGTCAATGTCGTCGGTGATCTGCTGCCAAGTCTGTTCCTGTGACTGCCAGGCGTTGCTTTGTTCAATCAGAATCAGGGTAGCTCTGCCTGGGTAAGGTGAGGCAACAAAATCGGCGCAGAGCGCACTGTAATGGTTGATCACCCGCCAGCGTCGCTCGGTATCCTTAAATAATACCTGTTTCAGCTCATCTGACTTGTCATAACTGCCGACGAAGCGTTCGGCGGGTTCCCGTATATAGACTTTGTGAGCATACCTGAACGGTAACGAGGGGTCGATGAGACCAAGAAACTCGACCTGCTCCCCAACCTGCAATAGCTGCTGCGCCATCTCAAATGCAATGAGGGCACCGTTGCAGTATCCCGCCAGGCGGTAGGGACCAGATGGCTGACGCTCCCGCACACTCCGCAGATGAAGAGCCGCCATGCTGACTATGGAGTCGGGCAGTGCCTGATCGACTGTAAGGCCATAGGGCTGCAGGGCCAGGAACGGACCGTCCAGATCGGCGGTGTTAGCCAGTTCCTTTGAGAAGAACCCCCCGCCGGTAAAATCACCATGCAGAAAGAACAACGGGAGGCCACCCCTACCTTTATGCAGTTCGATAATTTCGGAGTCAGGTTCATTTTCCGTTTTCAGAATCAGGCTCTCTGCAAGAGCTCTTACAGTAGATCTCGAAAAGAGCATTGAAGGTGGTAGACTACGCCCTGTGTGGCGCTCAATGCGTGCTAGTAAAGATATGACATTGAGAGAGTTACCGCCGTGCTCAAAAAAATCGTCGTCGATCCCCAATTGACGCCCCAGCAGTTCCTCCCAGATATCCAGCAAAAAGGCGTCGGTTGCATCGCGTGGTGTATTGTAGCCCTGTAAAGCCTTGTCTACTTTGACTGGTATTCTCTTTAGCGTCTGTCGGTCTATCTTATATGATTCGATGTGGGGCAAATCAGGTAGTTCGATGATTAGATCGGGAATCATATAAGATGGGAGCTTAGACTTCATGTACTGGCGCAACTCGCTAATTGTAACGGTATAATTGAGTCGAAATGCAACAAATGCCACCAGGCATGCGATGTTTTTGGTACTTTTTGGAACAACAGCCGACTCTTTAATAGCTGAATGCTGGTTCAATAAGTCCTCAATCTCTTCCGGTTCAATGCGGTAGCCTCTCACCTTGATCTGGTTGTCTATCCTGCTGATGAATTCAAGATTTCCGTCCGGCAGCTGCCGGGCCAGGTCGCCGGTTCGGTACAAGCAACCCTCTGTCTGGAGTGCCGGGGGGGCGTCGATGAATTTCCTGGCTGTCATCTCTGGATACTCCAGATAACCGGACGCAAGTCCCATGCCCCCAATATAAATCTCGCCGACTTTGCCGGCAGCAACTGGTGCCTGTGCTTCGTCGAGGAGATAAATTGTTGTATTTGAGATTGGTTTGCCAATAGGTACTGATTGGGTGGTTTTATTGAATGTTTTTGGTACGGTGTAAGCTGTGCTGAAGGTCGTTGCCTCAGTTGGGCCATAGCAATTAATCAGCCGGGTATCCGGCAATGTCTGTGCTGCCCGTCGCACATGGCTGGCGCAAGCTTTTTTCCCCCCGAACAGCAGTTGCTGCACCCCTTGAAATATCTCGGGTTGCTCATCAATCAGGAGGTTGAATAGCGACGTGGTCAGAAACAGGGTGGTGATTCGGTGCTGTCGCAACCATTTGCCCAGATTGCTGATGGTCGGAGCCATGTTTGGGTAGATAACGCAGCGGCCACCGTGGAGTAGCGCACCCCAGATTTCGAAGGTCGAAGCGTCGAAGCCGGTCGGGGCAAGCTGCAGGATCAACTGCTCCGCATCAAGCCGTACGTAATCGACGTTAAAGAGTAAGCGTATGATACCGGTGTGGGGGACCACGACCCCCCTTGGATTACCTGTGGAACCGGAGGTATACATGACATAGGCAGGGTCTGATTGCTGGAGTGAACAATCTGAAATGGTATCATCACACTGGGAAATCAGAGCCCGCTCTCGATCCAGGCACAATAGGCGTGCCCCGGTTGTCGAAAGCGATTCCGCAAAAGCTGACAACGAAATGATAATCGATACATCGGCGTCTCGTGACATGAATCCGAGTCGCTCGGGTGGATAGTTCGGATCCAGAGGGACATAGGCACACCCGGCTTTCAGGATTGCTAACAGAGCAGTCAGCAAATCAGGGCTACGTTCCATTGAGACCCCGACAAATTCACCAGGCTGAATTCCCTGACTGATAAGGTAATTTGCCAAACGGTTTGCCTGGGTATCCAGTTCGGTATAGGTGAGCATACCGTCCTGCCATTCTACCGCAATGGCATCTGGTGTTTGCCGGGCCTGAGTGGCAAATAGTTCTTCGACCGTCTGTTTTGGGATGGGACGTTTGGTGTCATTCCACGAGTCAAGCGTCAAAATGTGCGGATGATCCTGTTTCTTTGCCAGATCCTTGAGCTCCATCTCCGGATGCTCAGTAATCATTAATAACAACTCCAGGTAACGACTGACAATTGTAGCCGCTACCTCGTGACTGAATGAAGCTGAACGGTACTCAAGGCAGCCACGACCTTCCGTTGCAGTAAGGTTGACCAAAAGGTTCAAATCGTACAGGCTTGCGCGCGGAGTCAGGTCGGAAAACTGCTGCTGCAGTCCTGTTAATTCAGTGCCGATGTAATCCTCGTGAAGCAGTCGGAAGACAGATTGAAAAACCGGTCTGTGTGCTGATCCGCCACCGTCAGGATTTAGAACTTTTACCAGTTCAGCCAGTGGGAGATCCTGGTGCTCAAATGCCCCCATGACCGCTTCGCGCAGGCGTTGCAGTAGTTGGTCAACGGTCGTTGAGACTCCGAATTCTGTACGAATCGGCAGAACATTGACAAAGTACCCCATGACGGCAAACTCTTCAGATATTTCACGACCGGCACACGGTATGCCGACGGCAAAATTTTCCTCACCGCTGATTTCCCTAAGCAGGAACTGAAAAGCCGCCAGGGCAATGACAAACTGCGTTACCCCCTGGGACTTCGCCGTGTTGGCAAGTTTTATCCGCAGCGATGTGTCTATCTCGAACCCGATGTGCCGGGAGTCATACGGTCGTTCTGTCTGGGCGTTTCGTGAAGCACCGATAGGTAGTGATGGTTGGCAACCAGCCAAGGCATGCTGCCAATACTGTTGCAAACGTTCCAGTCGCTCAAAGGTCATCAACTCACGTTGCTTCCGGGTGTAATCCGAAAAGTGGAAAGGCAATGCCGGTAGCAGTGGTTTTCGCCCTGATGTAAATGCGTTGTAGGCTGTGGCGAATTCATGCCGGAACAGCAGCGCCGAGTACGCATCCATTATTGAATGATGGAAATTTGCCAGAAGGAATGTCTCAGCGTCCGAAACAAGAACGATCATGTGGCGAAATAGAGGGCCGGCATCCAGATCAAATCGATGCTCCAGTAACTCTTCGCTCATTTCCTTGAGACGCTCATATGCATCGTGCCGGGGTAGCCTGGTAAGATCAATAACGGCAGGTTGAGTCGTAGCTACGCCGGATACACAGGCATTAATGTGACCATTATCTTCGCCAAAATGCCAGCGCAGTGAATCGTGCCGGTTGACCATGTACTGCAGGGCCTGTCTGGCGGCTGCAACATCAAACTGCCCAAGCAGTCGTTCCTGCCATGCCAGGGCAAAGGCAGAACCGATGCCCTTCAAATGTTCCAGCATATAGAGAGCTTCCTGACCGACAGTCGGAAAGGCGGTAATGATTTCAGGGATTCGGTCCGGTAGGGGCAGGGAAGGCTCGTCAACACAGGCGAGTGAGATGGCATGGGTATGGTAGAGTACGCTCACGACCTCATACCCGACTTTCCGGTGCGTGGCCTGCTGCACGACATCGAGACACACAGGTGTCAGATCAACGTCATCAAGTCCTTCGCCCAGGCCGATCCCGGCGGCTTTCAGTACGGCCTCCTTGCGGGTAAAAACGGTTACTGCTGCCACCTGTTCCGCTGATGCTCCGGATTGGCAGGAGGCGGCCGGCATGACATATTGGGACAGGGCGCCATACAGAGATTCAGGGGCGATGTACTGCATTGTCTCTGGTGTCAGCCTGCTAATCAATTCGATATCGATGCCGACCTTCCGGCGTGAGGCAACAGCGGCAACTATGTCTCCGGAATGACTGATGGAGAAGTTAAGTTCGGAAAGCATGGCGTCCAGTCGGGGGTGGGTAGGCATGGCAACTTTTGCCGGAGCATCGGGGGAGAGAACCTGGAACAGAGATAAGGGGAACTCTGCACCAAACCAGTGCCTGGTTACCGCCTGGGCAACAATCTTGGCCGCCACTTTTCCGGCGACCTTGTCTTGTCGTCGGGTTGTGGATGTCAATGCCTCGATTTCATCCCGTTCCGGTCTGTCGAACAATTCGGTGAAATATACCTGACCAAAGCCGGCGGCACCGGACAACTTCAGCAGCACAGATACGGCGTCGCGCAGCCGCAAACTACCTGGCGGGGTTAAGAGTGACGATTCCAGATCATTAATCATATGTTGCTTCCTTACCCAAAAAAAGGCCCCCTCAGAGTGGTAATCTGAAACCCGAGATCTTTATTGATGGTGTCTTCATTATTTTTCTGAACCATATCATGTTGAAGCGGATCACTGTCAAGAAAACAGCCCTCTGCCATGCCGGCATGAACAACTATGGATGTTGCACCGGAAGCGGGCCTGCCAAGGAAATCGTCCAGCAGCCGCATAAACATATCGACACCCTGCCGAACCGGAATCAGACCGATCCCCGCAGATCTCATGAATTCCCGGGTTATGCCGTCAGAGGCCATGCCCAGTTCATCCCAGGCCGACCAGCCCAGGTTGAGCACCGGTATGTTTTTGGCCGTAAAACCGTTCAGGTACCCATTGGCAGCCGCATAGTCGAAGTTGCCGGGGGCACCGAAGAAGCCGGCTGTCGAGGAAAAGTTGATGATGCCACGCAACCGGCTCTGATCGAGATTCTCGAGCAGGTACTGCAGCGCGAGAACCTTTGCTCCCAGTACGGCAGTGAGCTCGTCCGATGTTGCTTTGTCAGGTGATCTCGAGAAGACCACGCCGGCGGCATGCACAAGAAGGGTGACCGGGCGGTTGCCAAGATCCAGTTGCCGCACAGCATCGGGATTCGCCAGATCCGCCTGAAAGTACTCGACGCGCCCCTTTCCCTGGGCAGATATCCAGGGTTCAGGCTGCTCTTTCCTGCCGATGAGCAGAAAACGGGCGGAAGTGTGCTCCAGAAGGTACCGGACGATGCGGGAGGTAATTCCGCGGGCGCCACCCGTCACCAGGATCAGGTCGGCATGACCGGGCATAGATGCCATCTCACCCGTACTTGGCAACTGGGGTACAGTCATAGGGGACAACGAAGGCACCTCGACCGAACCATCAGTTAGCAGATGCTCGCCAATCCGTCGGCAGGCAAGAGCGCGTGACAGTTGGCCGGCAGTTGGCACGGCTGCGTCAAGGTGACAGTAGCAGAACCTTGTTTTCGGCAGATCCAGCTGGAAGGATTTGACAAGCGCGCAGAGAGCCAGATAACTGGCGGAACTGAACTGATCCTGCTCGGCATGACTGACAATGTGAAGCCCTGTTGCCCTGTGATGCTGCCGCTGTTCTGCTGCAAGTTTGAGGACGGACCGAAGCAGTTCCGGTATGGTGCGCTCAACCAGATCCGCTGCCGATTGAGGTAGTGGCCAGAGTAGGAGTACATCATCAGTATGTTCGCATCTCTGATTGCCAGGGGAGCTGTTCGGCATGATCAACCGGTAAGAAATGTCATGGACAGGAGTGTCAGCCTGGCTTTTTGCTGTGCCCAGACGGTAACAGCTCAACTCCTGTGATGTGATCACCTCATTCACGGTTCTGGTGTTGCTTTCGGAAACCGGTTCCGCTGTTTCGGCCAGGCCAAGTATTTTGTTTATACTGGTGGCCCGCCGAAAATCACGAAACGTTGTGGCTAGCACCGTGCCCCTCAGGCGCGAGATAATATCGAATATTTTCAGGGTGTCAATACCGAGGTCAGATTCAAATTCGGCTTCATCATGGATCTCGTATTCCGGGTATCCGGTCACAGTGGCGATGATCCGGCGTACGGTATCGGCGCGGTTCATGGTTTCAGGGTACTCTGTGCTTACAGTCTTCCCTTTGCTTTTTAAGGAACGCGGGAGTAAAGGGAGCGGGCGACGCTGGAACTTAACCGCCTGAGTAATCACTTCGGACAACTCTTGCAGCTGTTCCAGCGTTTTTTTGCCATGGTCGAGATAGATCGTCTGGAACTGCTTGCCCTGCAGAATGTCGTCCACCAGTCCGGTCAGTACATTTCGAGGGCCGATCTCCACAAAACGGCGGATTCCGGACTGGTAAGCCAGTTCGATCTGGGAGATGAAATCAACCGGATTAACCGCCTGTTGCGACAGCAGGTCGATAACCTGCGAGCGGGCACTGTTTTCCAGAGCGGCTCCCGCGGAGGGTGGGCAGGGGTAGATAACGCCGCGTTGGTGGCTTGTGGCTATTGAACCCGGTGAGTGAATCACCAGCGTCTCGAGTGCAGAACGGAGGGGAGCCTGCACCGGCAGCATATGTGCGCTGTGGAAGGCTCTGCTGACATTGAGCGTATACGCCTGGATTCCAACAGACATCGCCTTCTCAATCAGCCTGTTGATGGCGTCGGTATCGCCGGAAATGACGGTCTGCTGATAGGAATTAAGGTTGGCGCAGGCAAGGTAGCCTTCCACTTCTTCGAGCAGGGTCCGGACTTCCGACTCCCCTGAATGTATGACCGCCATACTGCCGCTGTTCTCGGGCGTAAGGGTCTCGGTCAGCTGTCCTCGAATGGTAACCAGCCTGAATGCGTCTTCAAACGAAAGATAGCCGGCTGCGTACAGTGCCGTGAATTCTCCCAGCGAATGGCCGATTGCCATGCCGCATTGTATACCGCTCCGTTGTACCAGTTTCAACATGATCGCTGAAGTCAGGAAAATAGCCGGCTGAGTGATACTAGGCCGCTGTAGTGCGAGGCTTTGGAGCGATTGCACGTCCTCCGGAGACCTGCACCCGGTTTTCGGAAATAGATCGTCCGTTATGGGGCTACCGGTAATTTCGCGTGTTATCAGGTCCGCTGCGTCGAAAAGGGGAACCGCAGCAGGAATGTTCCGGAAACTATCCAGCATACCCGCATAGTGCGAACCCTGGCCGGGAAACAGGAAGGCGGTATCATTTGCCGGTCGAGGCGGCTGCGGGTGGAGATACTCCTGTGCCGACAGCAGTGGCTGGCGGGCATGGTCAGGCGGAGTTGATAACACCATGTGGAAATTGGAACCGCCGAAGCCGAACGCGGAAACCCCCACGACGACCTCATCAACGGCAATAGCTTCCGGCGTAACGGGCACCCGCAGGCGAAGTTGCTGCCAGTCCGGGGTGTCATTCGGGAGATTGTAATTGACCTGTGGAGGAATAACTCTGCTGTTCACTGCCAGTAATCCGCGAAAAAGCCCGACAGCACCGGCGGCTACCTTGAGATGGCCGGTCATTGCCTTGGCCGAGCCGATGGGAAGTGGCGTTTCACGGTATTCGCTGATGAATTCGCCCAGAGCCTGCAGCTCGGTGACATCGCCTACCCTGGTGCCGGTGCCATGACATTCGACAAAACTGAGTTTGTCCGGCGACAATCCGGCATCCTCATAGGCACGCTGCAGGGCGCGGAGCTGCCCGTCTTTGGAAGGCGCGGTGATCCCTTTTCCGGCCCCATCGGAAGAGCTTCCCCAGCCACGGATCAGGGCATGAATCTGGTCGTTATCACGCAGTGCGTCTTCATAGCGCTTCAGGATAAAAACGCCGCACCCCTCTCCCATGACAAAACCGTCTGCCCGCCGGTCAAACGGGAAGGATCCGTTCGCAGACAGTGCGCCGATTTTTGAAAATCCGATAAAAGAGCCTGCACTGACATCGGTCTCCACGCCACCGGTGATGACCATGTCACAGACACCAGTGCGCAGCAGATTGACGCTGTTGGCAACAGCCGCCAGGGTTGATGCACAGGCGGAATCGATAGTCAGGTTGGGGCCGTGCAGATCAAAGGCAGAAACAATGCGGCCTGCCACCAGGCTTGCGTTGAAACCGGGCAGGGTGTCCTCGGTAATCGGCACAATAAACTCTTCATCGTGGCGGTCCCAGAGATCTTTCAGAATTTTTTTCTCATCGTCAGAACCGGCCAGTTGTGTCAGGCGCGACCGCAATCGCCGGCTGAGAGTGGCTTCAAAATACTGCTCCTGCGTTTCACCAGCCCATGCGCCGATGACAACTCCGGTTCTTTCCCTGTTGAATTCTTTTGTGAGGTAACCGGCATCCTTCAAAGCTTCTTCGGTGCAGAGCAGTGCAAGTTTCTGGTTACGGCTCATATACGCTGCCACGTGTGGCGGAATTCGGAAGCGGCTGACATCAAGATTCAGATCGTCGAGCAGGCCGGCCAGTTGCGAGTAGCTGGCAAGCGGTTTGTCATGATTTTCGTCAAAAAAAAGTTCTTTTTCCCAGAGCCACTCTGGTATGTCGCGAACAAAACAGCGTGAACGGAGGGCGTTGTCGTAGAACTGCCGAATGGTTCTGGAACCGGGGAAAAAACCGGCAATACCTATGATGGCAATGGCATTTTTCATGGTATGTGCATCCATTGACGTTGAGCCTTGAAAATCTGAATTACCGCTCTGTATCCTAGACGAGAGGACTGATGTGACGGTGGTTATGTCATCCACAGCATATCTTCTATGTGTAACTTCACCCGAGATATACGAGAGTTTCGGGAAATGAACAGTCTGGTTCAGATCCTTTGTTGACGCAATCCTCAAGTAATTGCCGCTTACTCCGTTCGTTGCGATCTCTTGCTGGCGGGCAAATATATCTATTCTGGCACAGACGTTTTTCAACAGCACAAGTGTATGGAAGGCGGAACCTTCCACGCCGGCAATTCTCTCGGCACCTTTGAGCCTCTCAACCTGAGTCGCCAGCGTATGTTTTTCCGGGGCGAAAACAATCCACCCCGCCTTTTTTAACTCGCTTTCAATCTCTTTTTCATTGGTAAAACCGCCCGCCCCGTACAGTTCCGAACGTGACAGCCAGATTTTTTTGCCCGGCACAATCGGACCAAAATCATTGACTGCGAGGAATTTTTCATGAAATTGGTGAAAATGATCCCACATAACATAACCGGGAGTGGGGATAACCAACCTTTCAACCTCAACATCACTATCCGGAAGAATCAGCTCGTTTTTTATCTGCAGCATTTTCAGGATATCGGTCTGCCAATGCTTCAGGTGAGTACTCATTTCCGGCCAGATTTCCGGCCAGATTCTCTGCCAGATTATCGGCAATTCCGGGTACTGCTGCGTTGCCCAGAAGCGAGCCAGGCTTTCCAGAAGAAAATGTCCGAAATGGCCAGACAGATAGCCGCCAAAGAGATAGGTGTCTGGCAGTCTGACGGGTGTTGGATCAGGTGTTGTGGGCTCAAAACGGGTAGATGCCCTCCCATCGCGGCATCTGCAAAGCAGGCTGCCTTCGACCAGTTCCCCATTGGAGTCATAGGCACCCGCTTTTTGATCCTTCGGCCTCATGATCCGAACCTGATCTAAAATTGGTTCATCCGCAGAATTTGTGGGTGACCTCTGGTTCGGGAAGCTTCCCAAGTGTATGATATAAAGCGAGTTTTATGACCTCGAAACTTTTAAAACCGTAGGCTTTTTTTGTCGTCACTTT
>Ga0073936_10004938_pt1 | contig 18190 bp, 14 predicted proteins | sample AliMusrvi5mmetaG_FD_87041 | JGI IMG/M metagenome (GOLD analysis project Ga0073936, IMG submission 87041) | Freshwater lake bacterial and archeal communities from Alinen Mustajarvi, Finland, to study Microbial Dark Matter (Phase II) - Alinen... | ecosystem: Environmental > Aquatic > Freshwater >... | reverse complement strand
TTCCAGGTCTTCGCCATCAACTGCACCCCCCTCGGCTGCCCGGTGCGCTGGTTTGAGGAATCCAAGCTCTTCCTGTGCCCGTGCCACGGCGGGGCGTTCTACGAGGACGGCAGCCATGCGGCTGGCCCCCCCCCGCGCGGGCTCTACACTTACGAGGTGAAAGTCGAAAACGGCGAACTCTTCATCATGGGCGGCGTCATCCCGAACCTCTCGAACCAGACGGTATGAACCTGAAGAATCTCACGAATGCGGCGCGGGGAGTCTTCCTGTGGGTGGACGACCGCCTGCATCTGACCAAGCTGTATGAGTCGACAGCCGGGCACCACGTCCCGCAGAGCTCGGGCAGTTGGTTTTATGTCTTCGGCAGCGCGACCCTGCTCTGCTTCATGATCCAGCTCGCGACCGGCATCATGCTGGCCATGGTCTATGTGCCGTCCGCCGCCGAGGCCTACACGACGCTCGAATACCTCACGTTCCATCAACATCTCGGCTGGTTCCTGCGCGGCGTCCATTACTGGGGGTCGAATTTCATGGTCGGCATCATGCTCCTGCACATGACGCAGGTTTTTCTTTTTGGCGCCTACAAATACCCGCGCGAGATCACGTGGATCACCGGCGTGATCCTCATGGCCCTCACGCTCGGGCTCGCTTTCACCGGCCAGGTGATGCGGTTCGACGAGGACGCCTATTGGGGCCTGGGTATCGGCGTCGCGATCATGGGACGTGTCCCGTTCCTCGGCGAGCAACTGGTGAACATGATGCTCGGCGGTCCGATCATCGCCTCCGAAACATTGTCCCGGTTCTTTGCCCTGCACGTCTTCGTGCTCCCGGGCGGGATCCTCGCCCTCGTGAGCATCCACCTGCGGATGGTCCTCACTAAAGGGATCAACGAATATCCCCAACCGGGAATGCTCGTCCGCCGCGAAACCTACGACAAGGAATACGCCGCCATCCTGAAAAAAGAGGGCGTCCCATTTTTCCCGAAAGCCATCAGCAAGGACCTCGTCGCCGCCTCGATTGTCATCTTCGGGATCGTGGCCTGCGCATTCTTCTTCGGCCCCAAAGGCCCGCTGGGCCCGCCCAATCCCGTCCAGATCGACACCCTCCCCCGCCCGGATTTTTTCTTTTTGTGGATCTTCGCCATCGCGGCCCTGATGCCGGACTGGATGGAAACCGTCGTTCTGTTAGGGGGGCCGGTGATCATCGGCCTGCTGCTCTTTGCCCTTCCGTTCCTCAACGGGACCGGCGAGAAAAGCTGGCGCCGCCGCCCGATCGCGGTGATGATCGTCATCCTCACGTATGTTTCGCTGGGACTGCTGACCTACCTTGGCCACACCTCGCCTTGGTCGCCCGACATGAATGCGTGGAAAACCGACCACACGCCGAAACAATTTCTCGTTGGGCGCGCCCCGCTCGAGCTCCAGGGCTCGGTCATCATCCAGTCCATGCAGTGCAGAAACTGCCACGCCATCGACGGGATCGGCGGACAGCGCGGCCCCGACCTCGCCGACGTCGGAGCCAGGCTGACCAAAGACCAGCTCGTCCGCCAAGTGATCCAAGGTGGAGGCAACATGCCCGCCTACGGAAAAAACCTCTCTCCGGACCAGGTCGATGCCGTGGTCGCCTACATGGTCTCGCTGCATTCTAAAGGTGTTCCGCCCGCACGCGATTCCTCGCAGCCAGGACGCCCTCCGATGGAATAGGCGCCAGCAAGCCTGGATGAATTCATGCGGGGCGTATCGCCTGCGGCGGAGTCCCGCACGTCACGCAATACCGGGTGCTACTGCGAGGAAGAGCTCTTTTTCTTCGGGCAGGCTGCGGAGGAGGACGAGCAGCAGCAACCGCTTTGCGTCGCGGTGCATTTTTTGGTCATCGGGCAGGGCTTCCTCGTGCACTGCTTGGCGGCTGTGGTGCATCCGGTGAAGCCGATGGTTGCAAGGCAGACGACGGTCAGGAGGGTGGAGAGAGATTTCATGATGGCCGTAAGATAGCAAGGAAATCTGTTTGCGCAAGGGGCCGGAAACGGTTCTCTTGGGTCGCTTTGCCGCCATGTCGGAAAACCGGATCATCGCCCCCACCCTCACGCAAATTTTTGCCGGAACCGCCGAACGTTTCGGCGATCTTCCCGCCTTCGCCCGAAAGGACGCCTCGGGGAAATTCCTTCCGTTCAGCTTCCGAGAGCTTTACGAAACCGGGCTCGACCTCGCAACCGCGCTGATCCCGCTCGGAGTCCAGGCCGGGGACCATGTCGGGCTGATCGCCGACAACCGCCTGGAATGGATCATTTGCGACTACGGCATTCTGCTCGCGGGTGCCGCCGATGTTCCGAGGGGGACCGATATCACCGACGACGAGTTGGTTTACATCCTGACCCACGCCGATGCGCGCGTGGTTTTCGTCGAAAACCTGACCGTTCTCGAAAAATTCCAGCGCTGCCATCACCGCCTGAAGCGGCACGAGAAAGTCATCCTGATGTCAGCCGGCGGCGAGGCCCCGCGCGGGGTCCTCCGCCTCGATGACCTCCTCCTCGAAGGAGCGCGCCGCAGAAAGGAGGGCGATTGCTCCGCAGCCACACGCGCGGAGGCCGTGAAGCCGGGCGACCTTTTCACGATCATCTACACATCCGGAACGACGGGCACCCCGAAGGGAGTCCAGCTCACCCACGCGAACATGTGCTCGCAGATCGCCAACCTTCCGTTCGACCTGGAGCCGGGAGACCGGACGCTGTCGATCCTGCCGGTGTGGCACAGCTACGAGAGGATCTTTGAAATGGTGGCCATCGCGATGGGGGCCTGCACGTATTATACAAGCATCCGCGCCATCGGGGAGGACCTCAAGGTTGTCCGTCCCACCTTGATGGCCTCGGCTCCACGGCTCTGGGAAAGCCTCTACCAAAAAATCCTCACGAACGTAAAATCCGCGCCGTTCCCGCGACGCATCCTGTTCCACGCGTCCTACGCCTGCGCCAGGAACGTCCATCGCGCCGAGCGGTTTTTCCTCGGGCAGGAACTGGACATGACCGGACGCCCCCTGCCCGAGCGCATCGGCCTGGCCGCATCGCGTGCCGCAGGCTGGCTGGTCTCGGTCGTGCCTCACCGGATTCTGGACCGCCTCGTGCTCTCGAAGCTTCGGGGCATCGTGGGAGGGAGGTTCCGCGGCACGATCTCCGGCGGCGGGGCACTGCAACCGCACGTGGACGAGTTTTTCAACTTTATCGGAATCCCGGTCCTCGAGGGATACGGGTTGACCGAAACCTCGCCGGTCCTCGCCGTCCGCACTTGGAAGAACCTGGTCATCGGCACGGTCGGCCAACCCTATCCAGGGACGGAAGTCCGGATCGTCGATCTGCACACGGGCGACATCCTTTACCCGAACACCTGGAAGCGCGGGCACGGGCGCGGTCTGCGCGGGGAGATCCACGTGCGCGGCCCCCAGGTCATGAGCGGCTACCACAAGGATCCGGCCGGGACGGATCACGTCCTCCGGGACGGCTGGTTCAACACCGGCGACATCGGGATGGTCACCTTCAACAACTGCCTGAAGATTCTTGGCCGCTCAAAAGACACGATCGTCCTCCTGAGCGGGGAAAACGTGGAGCCGGTTCCGATCGAGGCCCGACTGGTCGGCTCCCCGCTCATCGAGCAATGCATGGTCGTCGGACAGGATCAGAAAAACCTCGGAGCCCTGATTGTGCCGGCCGTGGACGGGTTTCGGGCCGCCGGCCTGAAGGTGGCCCGCCTTGCGGACATTCTTCCGCGCGAAGACGCCCACCGGCTCATGGATGCCGAGATCCGCAGGCTCGTGAGTGGCGAGACCGGATTCAAGGCGTTCGAGAGAATTGCTGTCTGGCGTTTCGTGCCGAGGTCGTTTGAGGTGGGCGACGAGCTGACGAACACCTACAAACTCAAACGCCACGTCATCACGGAGCGGTATCCGGACTTGCTGGCGGAGATGTTTGGGCAGAAGCCGGCTTGATCAGCTCCCGGATCCTGGCCACCCAAATGGCGAAATCCGGATGCCACGGATTCTGTCGCACCAAGGCGATCATCGCGGTCAGCCCGCGGTTCGGCTGTCCGATGACGACCATATCCTGCGCCTGCTTGAACTGCAGCCTGGGGCGGGTCACGGTGTTGAACTGGTCCGCCTTGTGTTCGGAGCGCCCGGCGGTAATCCGTGCGGCCTCGACATTCATCTCCAGATCCCATGTCTGGATCAGTTGGGGGTCTTTGTTGTCCCGCATGACAGAGCGAATGTTTTTCTCCAGAATCCCCGGGACGTTGCCTGGCCGGGATTCCCAGGTTTTGTCGTCGGGCAGCCATTCGCCAAGCGGCAGCCACTGCGCGATCACCGTTTGGCCGAGCGGTCGGACCAAGAGCCCCCTCGTTTCGTCCGATGGCGGATTCTGTTTCGCAAAAAGGTCGTCGCACGAAATCAGTTCGCTGAGGTAAGCGTTCACGGCGGGCAACTGGGTTTCCGGCTTCTCCATGTCTTTCCGCTGAAGCGACATCAGCAGATACTTCAAATGCAGCAGAAGGGCCGTCTGCATTTCCTTCGAGCGCAGAAGATCCACGTGGGATTTTTTCCATGCGATAAACGCCTCGACCTTGTCCTTTCTGCCTTTGAACTGCACGTCCTCCACCGCCTGGGTATAAAAAGCCGTGGCGGCCTGCGTGCTCGATGCGGCGCTTTGAATCTGTTTGATCAGCGTGTTCCGCTCGGATTCTTTGCCCTTCTTCTGCTTTTGTTCCAGCCCCTCGATCTCCTTCAGAATGGCCTCCGCGTTCGGAGCAGAAACATCCTGCTGTTGCGCATGCAGAACGGAAAGCGAAAGAAAAACACCTAGACCAACCAATCGGGGGAAATTCATGAACGGCCCTTCTGCCACTTTCCCTCCCCCCAGTCCAGCGTGTTCTGGAGGGAATGAGGAGATTGCATTTTCGGGAGATGGGCAGTTAACTGCCGGTTCATGCCGATTCGCTTCTTCAACACCTGTTCTCGCCGGATCGAGGACTTCGTTCCGCTGGAACCGGGGGTCGTCCGCCTCTACACGTGCGGGCCGACGGTTTATAATTTTGCCCATATCGGGAACTTCCGCGCCTACATCTTCGAGGACCTGCTCCAGAGGCATCTCGAATACCGGGGATTCCGCGTCATCCGCGTCATGAACCTGACCGATGTCGATGACAAAACCATCCGCGGCTGCCGGGCCGCAGGGCTTCCCCTCGCGGAATTCACCAGGCCGTTCAAGACCGCGTTCTTCGAGGATCTCGACGCCCTGCGCATCAAGCGTGCGCAGTATTTTCCCGAGGCGACCGCGGCCGACCACATCGCCCGGATGATTTCGATGATCTCCACCCTCATCGAAAAAGGCCACGCCTACCGGGCGGATGATGGCTCGGTCTATTTCCGGATCCGATCGTTCCCGGACTACGGCAAACTCGCCCACATCGTGCTCGATGAGCTCCAGGCCGGAGTCCGGGTCCGCAGCGATGAATACGAAAAAGAGAACGTCGGGGATTTCGCGCTTTGGAAGGCCTGGGACAATGCCGACGGGGATGTCTGGTGGGAAAGCCCCTGGGGCCGCGGACGACCGGGATGGCATATCGAGTGCAGCGCCATGGCAACCGGGATCCTTGGACCTCAGATCGATATCCACTGCGGAGGAGAGGACAATATCTTCCCTCACCACGAAGCGGAAATCGCCCAGAGCGAATGCGTCACCGGACTCCAGTTCTCCCGCTACTGGCTTCACTGCAAGCACCTGCAGGTCGAGGGATCAAAAATGGCCAAGAGCGCCGGCAACTTTTTCACCCTTCGTGACCTGACCATGGAAAAAGGCTGGACCGGACGCGAGGTCCGCTATGCCCTCCTCTCCGTCAAATACCGGGAGCCGCTCAACTTCACCATCGAAGGGCTTTCGGCTGCCCGCAACGCCCTCTCTCGCCTAGACGAATGGACCAGCAGAATACGCGATATCGCAGATATCGCAAAGTCAGCAGATAACGCAATATGCCCTGAGCTTGAGGCATTTGGGTCAGCCTTGGATGACGATCTGAATATCTCATCTGCTCTGGCGGCTGTCTTTGATGTGGTGCGGGAGACGAACCGCAGGATGGACCTCGGCGAACTTACCCCGGAAGCGGCCAAAGGTCTCCTCGAGTGGCTGCGAGGGGTTCATTCTGTCCTTGCCTTGGAGCCTGAAGTCGAGGAGATTCCCCAATCTGTTCACGCGCTCGTCGAACAGCGCGCCAAGGCCCGGTCCGCGAAGGACTGGAAATCCAGTGACTCCCTCCGGGATCAAATCCAAGCACTCGGATGGACGGTCAAGGATGGCAAGGACGGACAAAAACTCACCCGCACGTAATACCATGCACTCACCGACCGACTTTTTCGACCTCCAGCACACGGAACACCGAGTGATCTTTGAAAATGTGGAATACGTCTGGCAAGCGCTCCAGAAAATTGCCCCCTATCTCCAGTTCCGGCTAAAACCCGCTATTTTAGGAAATACAATAGGCAAGCCGTTTATCAGCAGCGCAGTATTTATAGGAAAAGGAACGGTCATCGAGCAGGGAGCGATGATCAAAGGCCCGGCATGGATCGGAGAAAACTGCGAGATTCGCAATGGGTGCTACATCCGCGAAAACGTCATCATCGGGAACGGGGTGGTCGCGGGAAATTCCTGCGAGTTCAAGAACTGCCTGATTTTCGACGGTGCGCAAGTCCCGCATTACAACTACGTGGGAGATTCGATCCTTGGCTACAAGTCGCACTTGGGAGCCGGGGTGATTCTCTCGAATGTGAAGCTCGACAAATCGGATGTCACCGTCCCGGGGCCGGAAGGTCTCCTGGCGACCGGCCTGAGGAAATTCGGGGCAATCGTGGGCGACCACGCCGAGGTCGGCTGCAACAGCGTCCTGAGTCCCGGGTCTCTGATCGGGAAGCATTCGATCGTTTACCCCGGGAGTCAATGGAGGGGGTTCCTGCCGCCCAATCGCATCGCCAAGTTCCGGCAGGAATTTTCCCTCGTCGAGCGCCGCCAATGACCAGGCCGGTTACTGTCCAGACGCCGGGGGAATTGCTCGCGTTTCTGTTCTCGACCTGGCCGGAGACGAAGAAGACCAAAATCCGCAGCCTGTTGAAACACCAGTCGGTGACGGTGAACGGGGAACCGGTGACGCAATTCAACCATCCCCTGCAGCCGGGGGATGTTGTCGGGATCAGGCCCGTTCGCTACGCGGCACCGAAGAGCTCTATTTCCGCGGGGATCAAAGTGTGGTTCGAGGATGCGCACCTGATGGTCATCGACAAGCCATCGGGACTTTTGAGCATCGCCAGCAACGCCGAGGACGAAAGGACCGCTTATTTCCTGCTCACGAACTACCTCCGGGGCAACAACCAGAAAGGGCGCGAGCGGGCCTGGATCGTCCACCGGCTGGACAAGGAAACCTCCGGGCTCATGGTCTTCGCGAAAACGCCGGAGGCCAAAGAATTCCTCCAAAGCCATTGGGAGGAGAATGAAAAGCACTACGAGGCGGTGATCGAGGGTCGGCTTCGGAACAAAGAAGGCGTCCTGACGTGCGATCTCGACGAGAGCAACAAGTTCAAGGTCCGCATCGCCAGAGCCTCCGCGCTGACCCGCCATGCGATCACCCATTACAAAGTTCTCTCGGAGGATTCGAAGATCTCGCTCGTCGGCCTCCGCCTGGAAACCGGGAGGCGCCACCAAATCCGCGTCCAACTCGCCGCCGAGGGGTGCCCGATCATCGGGGATGAAAAATACGGGGCGGCCACGGATCCCGCCGGGCGCCTCGGGCTCCACGCCACGTTTCTGAAGTTTCTCCATCCCGCCACGCGTGAAGAAATGCGGTTTTCCTCGCCATTGCCCAGAGCGCTGGCTGCCCATGGGCCGGGGAACGAGCCGGAGTGAGCCCGAACACGGCGATTCTTGTGGAGGTTGCAACGCAGGATGCGAAGCATCCGAGGCCGGGCTTTCCATTCTGAAAGAATTTCTCAATTGCCGGATCCGGGCTGATGGAATTTTGGGGTTTGATTTCTCCGGCGGGGCGTGGAGTGTCAGGCATGCCCAACAAATCGATTCCCGCCGTCGCGGTCTGGATTCTGCTCGCCGCGCTCGCCTCTCCCGCTTCCGGCGAGACGGTGATCCCGGCTTACCAGCCCCGGCTGCCGTTCTCCACGGTCTTCAAGGGAAAGGACAAATTCGACCGCCTCGTCTCCAAGGCCGTGCGGGAAAACTGGCGCGCCTTGCCGATTGGTGAGCGGACCGCGCGGGTCGGGCAAGCGCTGCTGGGCACCCCTTACGTCAACTACACCCTCGAACTCGATGACCGGATCGAATCGCCGTCGGTCAACTTCAACGGGCTCGACTGCTGGACATTCTACGAGGTCTCGCTGGCGTTCGCACGGATGCTGAGAGTCAAGGACGGGGACTACCGTCCCGAGGATCTCCTCGCTCTGATCGAACTCGAGCGCTACAGGGACGGGCATTGCACGGGCAGCTTTCTTTCGAGGATGCATTTCCTCGAGGAGGTTTTCGCCAACAACGGGGCCCGGGGGCTCTCGATCAACCCGACCAGCCAGATGGGTGGCGTCCGACTCAGCCGGAATATCACCGAGATGACCGCCGCATGGAAAAGCTACCGGTATCTCCACCACAACCCCGGGTTGCTTCCCGAGATGGCCAGGATCCAGGACCGCGTCTCGTCCCTGCCGGTTTATCACATCCCCCGCGACAGCGTGGCCGCGGCGGAGCGGCTGATCCAGACCGGCGACATCATCGCGATCACGTCACGGGATCAAAGCGGATACACCTCGCACGTCGGTATCGCGGTCCGCAAACCGGATGGGGTCCACTTCATGCACGCCACGTCGCGCCACACCTCCGGCCACAAGGTCATTTTGGACGGACGGATCTCGGAATATCTCAACCGCTCGAGCGACCATTACGGAATCGTTGTTTACCGGCCGCTGGACGTTCGCTGAGGCGCACCATCACAAAACAGGGGCAACCGGATTGAACGTCACCGCATCTCCAGATCCGGTATAAAGGTCAAGCGGACCGTCCAGTTCGACCTTGATCACTGTCGCGTCCTGATCGAGCACTTCTTGGGGGACATCGATCCAGAGAACGCCCGGCAGCCCGGCCCATGGTGCCCCGCCGATTGACCGGTGCTTCAATTCCTGTCCACCCACTACGCTGGCTCGCCGGACATTGTTGCGGATGCCTTTCACCGCCACCGAGTCGTAAGGGCAGTCGAAAAGGGTCAAATAGAGCTCCTCGCGGGATTTGCTCAATGTCGAAGCGCCGTAGAAGTGCCCGTGAGGCAGCCCGGCGATTGTTCCATAGATGGCTTCGGCGTGCTTTTTCACCCATCGCCCCAGGCCTTTGAGGATATCGGCTTGCTCCGGCGGGATGGTTCCGTCGCTCATTGGACCGATGTCGAGCAGGAGGTTTCCGCCCATGCCGACGCACTCGGCCAGCATCCGGACACATTGGCGGACGGTCTTGAAGTTGCGGTCGCCCTTCCGGTATCCCCACGAGTCGTTCAACGTCACACAAAACTCCCAAGTGCCTGTCGGCCGGGTGATGGGGATCGCCTGCTCTGGCGTGCCATAATCGCCATACCCGCCCATCCGGCTGTTGAGAATGACACCGGGAGCCCAGGACAATAGCTGCTCGCGGAGTTCGCGGAACCGCCACTGTTCCGGGTCGCGCTCCCAATCGCCGTCAAACCAGAGCAAGTCCGGCGAGTAGCGGGTGCAGAGTTCTTTCAACTGGCCCCGGTGGAAGGCAAGGAACCGTTCCCATGCTTCGGGGTTCTCCGGTCCTTGAGGGTAGGCAAAATGGTTTCCATGTCTCGCGGCATGATCATGCGGCTGAGGGCCGTGCGGAAGCACGCTGGCATAGTCCGGGTGCGACCAATCGAGATGTGAGAAGTAGATCCCGGTTTTCAATCCCCGCATCCGCAGCGCTTCGCAATACGGGCCGATCAAGTCGCGGCCCGCAGGCGACCCGCCTTTGGCGTTGAGGCGGCTGAGGCCCGTGTCCCACAACGCAAAGCCATCGTGGTGCTTGGCCGTAAGCACGGCGTATTTTGCCCCGGCTTCCTCAAACAGCGCGGCCCATGCGGCCGGATCGTAATTCGCCGCAGTAAATGTTCCGGCCTGCCCCATGTAGGTGTCATACGGCACCGTGCCGTTGAAGAAGTCCCATGACTCGCTCCAATCTCCCGCCGAGTAAATCCCCCAATGGATGAATATCCCGAGCTTCGCGTCAACAAACCAGTCTTGCATAAAAAGTCATTCCGAGGCGCCCGTGGCGAACTGTCAAGAAGGCGGATCGAAAAGCACGGAGCCCGCGCCGTTTGGCAGCTCCCCGAACAGGTCATTCACTGTGCCGCTTTCCCGAGGATTTCCAGGTAGGTTCGAAGCACGGCTTTTCCGGTCTCGGGGTCCACTCGCTCGACGCTCATCGATTTCAGCATCCATTGCCCGTCAATCTGCTGGACCGAGACCACCGTAAATTTTTTTGAGAGCCGTCCGTTGCGGTCATATCCTTCGATCTTCGTCAGTGCGCCCTTGTTTTTGTCCACCCAGACGCGCACGACCCCATATTCGGTGGCGGTGGGCGGTGCCGGGATTTCAAATTTATACGCGGTGCTCGGACCGACTCGTTCCTCGCCCAGAAGCTTCGGGTTTTTCCAGTAGAGAAAACGCATCGCCAAATCCTCGTAGGTCAGCAGACCTCCCCGGACGGAATCATCGTAGCGCGCGGGGGCAACGGGCTGGGTTTTGCCGCCTTTGCGTTCCTCCAGAGTCGAGCTCGAATCCCCCAGCCCGAGGAGAATTTCCTGCGACGGGTTCTCGAACAGATAGGAAATCTTCCCGTCCCGGACGGCAATCTGGAACGGGACCTTCCGCCCGTTGGCGCGGAGCTGGGCGCTCAGCACCACCGGCTGGCCGAGCGGATTCGTGCGGGCGGCTTTGAGGATCGCCTCCGCTTCAGTATCCGCACCGGCGGTTGCAACAAGAAGAACAAAGAGCACCGGAAAACAGAATTTCACCACCCGAGCATGCCAGAACAAAAGGGGATTTCACGCGTTAATTGCTCGCACAAGCGAAGCCCGGACCGCAAGAATCCCCGGATGATACGGTTTCTCCTCATCCTGCTCGTGGCATGCGCCATCGGTGCCTGCACGAAGAAGCGTGCCGCCAACGAACTCGGCGTGGGCATGGATCTTTCCTATCCGCCGTTCGAGACAATCGATTCTTCCGGCAATCCGACCGGCGTGAGCGTGGACCTGGCGCGGGCGCTTGGCGAACATCTCGGGCGGCCGGTCCGGATCGAGAACATCCCGTTCACCGGGCTCATCCCGTCGCTCAAAACCGGAAAAATCGACTGCGTGATCTCGTCGATGACCGACACGCCGGAACGCCGGACATCGATCTCATTCTCGGATCCCTACCTGACAATCGGGCTCGCGCTACTCGTCGCCAAAGACTCCCCGATCCAGAAGATCGCAGACGTGGATCAACCGGGAAAATCGCTGGCCGTCCGCCAGGGAACGACCGGAGAAGTCTGGGCCCGGGCGAATCTGAAAAACGCGAAGATCATCGCTCTGGAGAAGGAAGCCTCCGCGGTTCTCGAAGTCGTGCAGGGCAAGGCGGATGCCTTCCTCTACGACCAGATGAGCGTCTGGAAAAATGCCCGCGAACAAGCCGGCACAACCAGGGCATTGCTCTCACCGGTGCAGAATGAAAACTGGGCGGTTGGCCTGAGACTGGACGACGCGCCGCTTCGCGAGCGGATCAACGAGTTTCTGAAATCCTACCGCGCATCGGGAGGATTTGAACGACTGGGAGACAAGCATCTCGGCGAACAAAAAAAAGCGTTCATCCAGCAGGGAATTCCTTTCTATTTCTGATGATTTTCCGCTCAGCGGATAACGGCGTCCACACCCATGGCTGCCTTGCGGAGGGTCTTGGGAACGGCCTTCGGGTTGCTTCGGACGACAAGCCGGTAGGACCAGGAAAGAAGGGTGAGAGTGAAAAAACGGTCCAGCACGGTCCGGTATCCCCTGCGGCGCCGCAGAACCAGGCGCAGGAGCCAGCGCGCGGCGGGCCATCGCAGGGCGCTCGGTTCGAACGAGGTTTTGATGCGGTAACGTGGCCGCCGGCCGCTGGGCCAGAGCGCTTTGTAGCGGGATTTGGCCGCTTCAATCCCATCGGCTGTTTCCGGCGTGAAAGATTGAAAATAGAACCGCCGTGCCAGCAGGACCATCTCCATCGAGTCCCGCATGAAATCGATGTCCTCGACTGGCAGGTCAAGGTTTGAGGCGAGCTCCCTCATCCGCGAGAAATGGGCAAAGGCTTCTTCGCCCTGACACAATGCGAGAGGCTGGTCTTCGACGAACCGCTTGAGAATTTCGCGCACCGGCTCGACGACCAGAACGCAATCCCAGAAGACATGGATGAGCGGCGGGATACGGACCCGTCGGAAAAAAAGTTTCTGCGTCGCGAACCCCTCGATGTAGAGGAGCCGCCGGATCACGTCGTCGGCAAGCCGGAGAAACTCGCTTGCCTCCCCGGCCTTTCCGGGCCCGAAGAATTTCGCAATGGCATCCTCGGCGGTCCCTCCGCGTTGGAATATCTCCATGGCGGCAACGACGTTCATCTCGACCCAGACGGAGCGGTCCCCAAGAAAGGTCAGCCGCCGGAACCGGTGCCATCCGCCCGTCTGGCACCAGACGGAAATCCCAATCACGTTCCCGGCGCTTTTGAGCTCCCCGGCAATTTTTTCGAACTCCCAGCCACAAAAGGATGGGAACTCGCCGGCCCCTTCGTATTCGCGGCGTGCCTGAAGCTCGATGATTTTGGGGAGATCGGTGCGGAAGAATTGACGGTTGAGCGGCAGGTATCGGAAAAAATCTGACTCCCCGGGCTTCATCGAGACGACGAGCGCGGGGCTGTGGATGCCCTCGAGGACTCCCCGCAAGCGCCCACGGTGCCAGATCAGATCCCCGACCGCAAACGCACCCACCGTCCACGTCCGGAAAACCAGCGTTTTGTTCAATCGCTCGAAGAGCGGGAGAACATGCCGCAGCAGCCGGTTCACGCAAGGCGCCGATTTTGCGGCAAGGTGGCTGCACAGCGGATCCCTCACGTCCACCCCATCGCTTTCGCCAACACGCAGAATCACCCCGTCAACGTGCGGAAAAGATTCAAAAAAAAGGCCGAGGGTCCCGAGGTAAAAATTGCGCGCCGCAGACCGGCTGGAACCGATTTTCCGAATGACGCCAGGAGAAGCGACGAGAAAATCCGAGGTCACGAAAACTTTGAGCCCCGCAGCCTGGAACAATTTTACGATTCCCTGGAACTGCCCCGCGAGAAATGCCGTCCGCCTGCGAAGTTCGGGTTCGTAATCGGGGTGGACGACCAGATGCGCCACGTCATCCAGCGTAATGGCATTGAACCCCATCTCGAGTGCTTTTCCGGCGATGTCCGCCATATCTGCCCGCAGGCGCTCCCAGAACGCGTCGGCCCCGTCTTCGTCAGTTGGCAGGTCCGCGAACGGGATCTTGGACCAGTTGATCCGCCGCCGGTTCAGGCCACGAAAAAACGGTCCGATCGCATCGAGGAGGGCGAGCTGAAGTGGCGGGCGACTCATGGCTGCGGCCTCTCGAACACCTTGAAATATCTGTTCGCGTAGAGCAGAGGATATCCGGCGCCGTGCGGATGATTGTAGAGACGCCTGGCAAGCGGGTTCGCAGGTGCAGCGCGCCCGAGAATCTGGGCGGAATTCGAGATCACCCGTTCGGGTTCATACGCAAAGATGTAGCCGGCATTCCGCTTTTCCAAGATCTCCTGACCACTTCCCTCCGAGAGAAAAAATTCCGCCGTATCGGCAATCCCCGGCAGGCTCTGGTGGGATGTTCCGGCGACACAGGGCTGGCTAGACCACCAGACAATCGCCGGGCTGAACCACCAAGGGGCAAGAACGCCGCGCACGGGAAGGCCTTTAAGCTGGATCGCGGCATCGCGGAGCGCCACCGCATCAACAACCGCTTCGGCCCTCGCGCGGAAGGCGGCGTCATCGGGGTAGAGCGAGTTTTCCCAGTAGGCGGCAACCGGCCAGAGCGAAAGGAGAAAGATCCCCCACCCCGCAAATTTCCACCGGACCAAGGGAAGCACCCATGGCAGGCTGAGGGCAAAAGCGATGGCGAAGAAATACCCCCACCTCAGATACCAGAGGGTCAGGCCGGCCAGCAGCACAACCAGCGCGCAGAGCAGAAGATAAACCGGCTCCCTCTTTCGAAAATAGCCGGCAAGCAGGCCGAACGGCACCACGATCGCCAGCCACCCCACCCAACTGAAAAGCACGGAAAGTGACCCGTGACGCAATTCCCCGATATTCTGCGACCAGTTGGCGAAGTGCGCGTCGATAGCGGCCACATGAAATCCATCCACCAAATATCCCAGGAGCAAAATCGCGGTGAAGATGACCAGCGGCACCCGCGCAACAACCAGCCGCCGCGCGAAAAGACGGAGCAGCAAGGTCGCGGTCAAAAGAATGAGCGGCTCGAAGAGCGATACCCAAAGCGCAAAAGCCCAGGCAACTGCTGAAATCCATTCAACCCTGTTTGGTGATAACCATATTTTCGAAACCCTTCCATCAGCCAACTCTTGTGGCATGGGCATCTTGCCCATGCGTGGCAATCCAGCAAGACATGGGCAGGATGCCCATGCCACGGTCTGTTTTCTACCAGATGCACCCTTGCTTTTGCCGGTCCACATATCCACCTCTGCCGCCAGCGCAATCGCAATCAACAGCATCAGCAGGGATTGATGATCCGGTCGGCCGAGAAGAAATCCGTGAGAAACAATCGGAGAAACAGCCAGAAGAACGATCGTCGCACCACCGAACGGGATACTCCGCCCCCAAACCGCAAGAAATACCAACATCGCCAACCCGAGGATCGGGGAAATCCAGGCTCCGGCCAGCGGAAGCGCATTGCCCGAAAACCACCCCATCACCCCGGCAAGACCGGCGATCAGATCGTCCAAGGGAGCGGTGGTGTGCGGCCGCGTCCCCTCCGGAAAGTTTTCGAAATCATGCTGCCGAATCGGCGCGAACGGATGCTCCTGCAGCAGGCGCACACGGGTCATTCGCGCGTAGCAGTCGCCGTCGGTGAAATACACGTTCCCTTTGAAAAAAACCGCGTCGGCATTCCATGTGAATGCCGCCAGCGCGAGCCCGAGGACCAGCACGGGAAAAATCCATGCCGCGAAAACCTTGAGAAGACGGCGGAGAAATGCGGATAGACCCAACATATTGTGGACGGGTTTTCCCTCCATCCCAATATCCTGTGGGAAAAGCCAGAAATAATTCGAAAATTTATTGCCAGCCCCCCGTGTTTGGATAGCCTTGAGGAACACGGGAATCAGCCCCCGAAACCCACTTCCGAATCAAGATGCCAGACGAACCAAGTCCTGAAAAAACCGTAGCAAAAACCGACGCCCCCAAAGCCGCGAAACCGACTCCGGATTTCAAGGCAAGCGAATACACCGCAGACGACCTGAGCTCGCTCAAAGGGCTCGAGGCCGTGCGCAAAAAGCCGGGCATGTATATCGGCGGCACCGACGAGCGGGCCCTCCACCATTGCGTCAGCGAGGTGCTGGACAATTCGGTCGATGAATTTCTCGCCGGGCATTGCGATCACATCGACGTCACGATCCACTCGGACGGCTCGATCTCCATCCGCGATAACGGGCGCGGCATCCCGGTGGACATCAACAAGGAGGAAGGCATTCCGGGCGTCGAACTCGTGCTCACCCGCCTGCACTCGGGAGGAAAATACGGCCAGGGAAACTACGAGTATTCCGGCGGCACCCACGGCGTCGGAGCGAAGTGCGTGAACGCGGTCTCCGAGTGGTTCAAGGTCGAGGTCACGCGCGACGGAAAAATCCACGCGATGTCCTTCGAACGCGGCGTCACAAAGCAGCAACTGCACGTCATCGCCGAGGTGAAGTCCAAGAAGCACACCGGCACGCTCATCACGTTCATGCCGGATACGGAGATCTTCCTCGAGACGATCGAGTTCAAGGCCGAGCGCATCATCACCCGGCTGAACGATCTCGCGTATATCAACGCCCCGCTTTCATTCACCTTCCTGGACGAGCGGCAGGACGGCGCGAAGCCGGTCCAGATCGTGCACCCGAGGGGCGTCGAGGAATTCGTTGACCGGCTGGTCGAAAACAAGACGGTCGTGCACCCGAAGCCGATCATGATCAAGGGCACGCGCGACAAGGTGATCGTCGAGATCGGGCTCCACTACACGGACACCTACAACGAGCAGCTCCTCTGCTACACGAACGCGGTCCCGAACCCGGACGGCGGCACGCACAGCAGCGGCTTCCGCGGCTCGCTCACCCGAGCGATCAACCAGTATGCGAAAAATAATTCCCTCCTGAAGGAAAAGGACGTGCCGATCACCGGCAACGACGTGCTCGAAGGCCTCGCCGCCATTGTCAGCGTCAAGCATCCGGACCCGCGGTTCGAGTCCCAGACAAAGGTCAAGCTCATCTCCCCCGAGGTGGACGGCATCGTCGGCTCGGTCAGCTACGAGGGGCTGATGCTCCATTTTGACCAGAACCCGAACGTCGGAAAGCGCATCATCGAGAAGTGCCTCATGGCAGCCCGCGCCCGCGAGGCGGCTCGCAAAGCCCGTGAGACCGTGCGCAAAGGCGCGCTCACCGGCGGCGGGCTTCCGGGCAAACTGGCGGATTGTTCCGAACGCGATCCGGCACTGACCGAGCTCTACGTGGTCGAAGGCGACTCGGCGGGAGGTTCCGCCAAACAGGGTCGCGACCGCCGTTTCCAGGCGATCCTCCCGATCAAAGGAAAAATCATCAATGTCGAGAAAGCACGCCTCGACAAGGTGCTGCAAAACATCGAAGTCCAGACGCTCATCACCGCCATCGGGACCGGCATCGGCTCGGCTGTCGGCGAGAAGGACCAGGAGGGCACGTTCAACATCGCCAAGCTCCGCTACGGCCGCATCATCATCATGACCGACGCCGACGTGGACGGCTCGCACATCCGCACGCTCCTGCTCACGTTTTTCTGCCGGCAGATGCCGGAGCTAGTGAAGCAGGGCAAGATCTACATCGCCCAGCCGCCGCTCTACCTGATCAAGCGGAAGAAGCGCGAGGAATACGTGGACGACGACGCCCAGCTCAACAAGATCCTCATCGGGATCGGCGCAGACGAAGTGAAGGTGAAGAACCTTGCGGACGGGAAAATTTTCTCCTCGACCCAGCTCAAAGAGATCCTCGAACTCCTCGAACGCTTCGCGAAATTCAGCGGCGCGATCCAAAGGCATGGCGGCGACATCGAATCCTACCTTGGCGAGCGCGACCCGAAGACGGGCAAGCTCCCGACCTTCATGGTCAAAGTGCGCGAGGGGAACACCGAGTGGGCGACCTACTTCCCCGGCGAAGCCGAAGTCCGGGAATTCCACGAAGGCAACCGCGACCTCGGCCTTTACGATGATCCCACACCGGAACCGCCTGAGGGCGACCTCGTCCTCGCCGAACCTGCCGCGAAGGCCAAGAAAGAAAAGACCGATCCAGGCACACGTCGCCGCGCCAAACTCATCGAGCTTCACGAGTCGATCTCCGCACAGAAGCTCATCGACGAACTCGCCAGGAAGGGCCTGAAAATCGAGCATTACGCGGACAGCGACACGCCGATCTTCGAGCTCGTCGAGGGCGAGGGTGACAAAGCGGTCACCCACCCGCTTTTCGCCATCCCCGAGATCCTCACCAAGGTTCTCGATATCGGCAAACGCGGGCTCTCGATCCAGCGGTTCAAAGGCTTGGGTGAAATGAACCCGAAGCAGCTTTTTGAAACCACGATGAATCCCGAAAAGCGCAAGATGCTCAAAGTGGATTTGAACGAGGACAACGCGATCGAAGCCGACCGCATGTTCACGATCCTCATGGGCGATGTCGTCGAACCCCGCCGCCAGTTCATCGAGGACAATGCGCTCAACGCGAGGCTGGACGTTTAATTTCCTATGTATACGCAAAACGAAAAAGTCGAACTGGTGAACGTGGCCGACGAGATGTCGAAGTCGTTTCTCGACTACTCGATGTCGGTCATCATCTC
>Ga0073936_10004936_pt1 | contig 18197 bp, 12 predicted proteins | sample AliMusrvi5mmetaG_FD_87041 | JGI IMG/M metagenome (GOLD analysis project Ga0073936, IMG submission 87041) | Freshwater lake bacterial and archeal communities from Alinen Mustajarvi, Finland, to study Microbial Dark Matter (Phase II) - Alinen... | ecosystem: Environmental > Aquatic > Freshwater >... | reverse complement strand
GTGGGCGAACCCGGGCAGGTGGTGCCGATCAAGGTTGACACCGCGCGTCGCGGCGTGATGGCGTTGGAGACCGACGTCGAGGGGTGGGGCAAGCGCTCGACCACGTTCGCACGCATCCCGGACGTGTCGGCCGCGACCCGAGGCGAACCCACCAAGTTCGGCATGACCTATACCGGCCTGCCGGCCGATCCGGCGCGCATACGCCAGACCTTCAGGGCTGCGCGCATGCTCGGCTTCAGTTCCTGCCGCGTCATGACCGCGCTCTCCTACTGGGTGCCGGCGCGCGGGGAGTACCGCGTCGAGTCGCTGGACCGCACGATCGACATCGCCAATGCCGAAGGCATCCGCCCCTGGATGTGCTTCACCGAACCGCCCCCCTGGCTGCAGCAGTTGCCGGTGGCGAAACCTGCGGCCTTTGCGCCCTTTCCCTTCGATGAGGGAGGCTGGCGCGAGGTCGTGGACACGCTGGCGCGGCGTTGGAAGGGAAGAATCGGCGGATGGGAATGGCTCAACGAGATCGTCCCCGGCAACCTGTGTGCGGATCCGGTCGCCGATTACATCCGGTACTGCGAAATCGGTTCCAAGGCCTTGAAGGCCGCGGACCCGCAGGCCCTCTCGATCCTGGCGGGCGGACTGTGGCCCCGTAACTTCCGCACCGCGTTGCTCAAGGCCGGCGTCGGCGAGTGGATCGATGTGTTGCCCGTCCACTACGGCGACGGCATGGCGATCGTCGATGCGCGCGAGGACGTCGAGACCGTTGGGCGCCCGAAGATCGCGATCTGGGACGACGAGACCGCGCAGGGCCTCTCCACGTGGGATGTGCCGACGGCCGAGGCCATTCAGCCGACGATCCAGTGCGACTGGATTCTCAACAATTGGGCCGACGAACTGACCGCGGGCGCCGAGCGCATCGTCTACTTCGGCGGCACGCCCGACCCGTGCGGCAACTGGTCCTACCTGCTGGCCGACATGCAGCCGCGCCCGGCCGGCGCGACCGTGGCCGTCTTCATCAGCAAGCTCCATGGCGCCAAGCCGCTCGGCAAGTTCCACGGCGTGCCGCACGGCATCTTCCACGCCTTCGAGCGCAATGGGAAGGCGATTCTGATCGCATCGACCGACGCCGAGCCCGCCGGCGGCAGCGGCGATAAGAAGGCCCAGCCCTTCACGTCGTCGACGGATACCGTATCCCTGCGCCTCGCGCTCGGCGCCGGCCCGTTCACGCTCACGGACTATCAGGGCAACGAGACCACACTCGAGGCCCGCAACGGCACCGTGGAACTTCCGCTGAGCGCGCGGCGTGTGTTCATCGAGGGAGCCGACTTGGATGCCGTCAAGGCCTATGCCGCACCGGCCGTGGTCGACGGCACGCCTACCGTGCTCCCCAAGGCGTCTTCCACGGTGACCATCCTGAAGGGCAGCGGGGCGCAAGTTCCGCTGGAGTTCCGCAACCTCTTCGACCGCCCGATCCAGGCCGAGGCTCGGATCAAGGCGCCCGAAGGGTGGCCCGCGCAGAAGCCGGCGGCGATCGAAGTGCCGTCGGGCGGACGCTGCCTGGTCAACGTGCCGATCACGCTGCCCGAGGGGGGACACGAGGGGCTCGTCGTGGCGGCGGTGGACGTGACGTACCGCGACACCAGACTGCCCGTGGCCGAGAAGCGGCTGGCGCTCAACGTGATCTCGCCCGCTTCGCTCGGCAACCTGCTGCGCAACCCCGGCTTCGAAACGTCGGGCGCCACGCCGGGTGCGGCCGCCGAATGGTCCCTGGCGCCGGGATCCTCCCGCGTGTCCTCGATGGGCCTCGGCGTGGGGCTGGGGGGCTGGGTGATGAAGTTCGCCGGCAGCGGCTGGCCCAGCGTCGTGCAACGCGTGACACTCCATCCGGACCAGACCTACCTCTATTCGGCGTGGATCTGGAATACCGACATGCACGCCGGCAGCAACATCGGGCTCGAGATGAGCGACGGCACCAAGAAGACGCTCTACACAACGCACGTCTTCGACGCCGGCGAGAACTCGGGCGGCTGGAAGCTCTTCTCCTGCCATGTGCAGGGCGACCCCAAGTTGGCCGCCATCACCGCTGTGCCGACGGCCAACGGGAAGGGGCAAGCGCTGTACGACAACGTCCGCCTGACCGTGTACGAGGGCACGGACTTCGCCGCCGAGTGCCCGCGTCTGGCGGCGCCGGTGGTCGTGGACGGCAAACTCGACGAGTGGACCAAACCGTGCCCGCTCCCGCTCCTGTCCGCGAACCAGCTCGTCAAGCTCGACCCGGCCTACGCCTGGACGCCGTCGAACCTCTGCGGGGCGGTCTACCTGGCGTGGGACGAGCACAACCTCTACGTGGCCGCTGAGGTGGTGGACGATGTCCACGTCGCCAATGAGACGGACGAGCGCACGATGTTGGACGACAGCCTCGAACTGGCCTTCGAACCCATGCGCGGCGTGTCGGGCGAGGCCGCTTCTTCGCTCCTGCAGATCTCCGCGGCCAGCCCGCACGGCGGCAGCGGCAAGCACACGCTCTATCGCCCCGCGGAGCACGCCGGCGGGCTCACGGCCGGGCATCTTGCGCGGGACTCCTCGGTCTGCGAGATTGCGGTGGCGCGCGCCGGGTCGGTCACGACCTACGAGCTACGCATCCCCTTCGCGCAACTCGGCACGACACCGGCGCTCGGCGCGAAGATGGGCCTGGCGATCCGGCTCAACGACAACGACGGCGCGGGCCGGAAGGCATTCATGACCTGGGGCGAGGGACTGCACCCAGCCTGGAACCCCAAGCGCTTCGGCGTGGTCACGCTGGCGCCGTGAAGCCGTGGAAAAGAAGGATGAATCACCCATCACGAGAACATGGTTTTGTTCCGTTCTGGTTCTGGAACGGGAAGCAGGATAAACGCGAAATTTCCAGGCAGATCAGTCTAGCCGCGGAAAGCGGGCTCCAGGGGCTGGCCATTCACGCGCGGGAAGGCAACCGTACTGAATATCTTTCCGACGAATGGTTTGAGCTTGTTGGACACGCCTGCGCTGAAGCCGAGAAACACGGGCTCAAGATCTGGATCTACGATGAGGAAGGCTATCCCAGCGGCACGGCAGGAAACAAGATTCAAGCGCTCAATTCCGAATACCGCCAGAAACGGCTGGGCTTTCAATATGTAACCGCGCGGGAAGCCAGGGCATTTCCGAATGTGATCCGGGTCTTCCGGGTGTCGGCATTGGACCGGCCGGTCAGTCCCGACGCGGTCCCCGCTGATGATACCGTGCTGGTGTTCCACAAGAAATACCTGGATAGCTATGTCGACACCCTTGATCCGGAAGTCACAGGTCATTTCATACGTCTCACGCACGAGGAATACCGGAAGCGGCTGGGGCGCTATTTCGGCCGGACCATCACCCACTTCTACACCGACGATGTCAACCTTTACATGGAAGGGGACAACGGCCTGCCGTACACCAACGCACTCGACGATCGATTCCGCCGGGAATACGGCTACAGCCTGCTGGACAGACTGCCCGCGCTGGTCGAGGATCTGCCAGGGTACCGACAGATACGCATCGATTATTACCGGCTCCTCCTTGCCATGTTCCTGTCAAACTTCGTGAAGCCCCTGTGCGAATGGTGCGAAAGAAACGGGGTCAAACTCACCGGACATCTGCGTGGAGACGAAGGTCCGCTACGACTATCGATCGCGCAGTATTCGTCCACCATGCCGTTCTTCGAGCATGAGCATATTCCGGGGATCGACGATTTCCTGCTCCGGATGCCGGATTGTCGATATCTCAAGAGGCTTCAGAACCCGCGGGGGCTGTATCCGATGGTCCTGTACAAGCAGGTGGCCTCGGTAGCGAACCAACTCAAGGGCGGAGTCTGCGGCGCCGAAAGCATGGCCTCATGCGGATGGGGCTATCCGTTACGCGAGCAAAACGCCCAGTTGAACTTCGAGACCAGTATGGGGATAAACCTGATCACCCCCCACTTCTTCGGATATGCGACGGAAGGCGTAGGCAAAACCGACCATCCACCCAGTTTCTTCTTCCAGCAGCCATACTGGAAACATTACCGAATCCTGCATGACAAGTTCTCCCGAGTCTGCCAACTAGCGAAACGCGGGCAATACGGCGCCCGGACGCTGGTGCTCTACCCGATGTCCGACGCCTGGGCCCATGTCGGTGGCGCATCGATCGACCCCGCTTTAAAGCCCAGGATCAAGACGGACGGTGAAGAGCGGCTGGCCGGGTTCGGGAAGCAGATTGCCGAACTGGTTTTCTTCCTGGTGCAGAACCACATCAGTTTTGATTTTGGTGATGAGGATATTCTGGCCGCGCACGCCAAAGTACGCGGCAGCGAATTTCGTATCGGGAAGATGGCCTACGATCATGTGGTTGCGCCAAGTGCCACCTACCGGAACTCCACAACGGAACTGGTAAGGAAGTTCGTGAAGAATGGAGGCAACCTGGTTCCGCTCGCAGCACGAGGGTGGAAGCGCCAGCTCTTGAATCAACTCGAACCGGATATCCAACTGAACGGCGGACATTCCGAAATCGCCGTCCACCCCCGGTGGCTCAACCGGAAAAAGGAATTTCTCATCAGCAGTTTGTCGCCAAAACAGGAGACCATCACCCTCCCGGTGGCCTACCGGCGCTATGCAATCCTCGATCCGGAGTCCGGCAAAACACTCGGAAAAGCAACAGCAGGCAAGCTTTCGCTGCCTCCTTTCGCCTGCGTGTATCTGCTCCCGCAACAGGCGCAAAAGGCGGGTGACACCGGAAAATTGCCAATCAAGGAAAGCCTTTTCCAGGAGCTTGGCCGCAAGCATCGCGTGAAATTGTGCAACTGGGCGATCCGCGCGGAGCACGAAAACGTGATGCTGCTGGACTGTTGCCAGGCCGACGGAGAACAGCAAACCCTGAGCCAACTCCGTACGTTGCCGAAGCCACCCCGGGAAATGACATTCACGTTCAACGTGCCACCCGGCGCCATGGTTCGCCGACTGCTCGGGGAACGACTGGACAGCTATCGGATCCGGGTGAATGGGAGTGAAGTTCAGATTGACACGAACTATCGCCACCCGGCGACCCGGTGCCTGCAATCCGTAGTTCTGAATCAACTCGTCACCGTCGGCGCCAACGATATCACGATGTGTCCGACGGACATCCGACCTGAGAATTTTTACCTGACAGGCGATTTTGGCGTTACGCTTCGCAATCAAAGGGATTTGGGATGGCACGCCAGGCTTTGCGCTCCGGCCAGGCTCACGCTGGGGAATCTGGCGGCGCAGGGGCTTCCCTTCTACTGGGGCGCGGTGCGATACGCCACGGTATTGCGCAACAATCCCCGCAGGGAAATGGCCTGGATCGATCTTGGCGGAGTTGACGGTTCTATCGATCTGTTCGTTGACGGGAACCAAGTCGCCTCAAGGCTCTATCCCCCTTACCGGGTATACCTCGGTGACCTGAAACTCCGCGCGGGAACGCGGATCGAAATCCTGCTGCACAACACGGCGCAGAACTTCTTTGGCCCGCACCGCTGGGATGAGCTCGAGACGGCCATGATGCATGTCACCGGGAAGCCCTTCGGACTACATGACAAGTTCAAGGTTAAACCGTTCGGACTCCATAGCCCCGTATCGCTTGGACCTCGATGAGTTCCAATCCATTGACGAAGGAGAAGAGAGATGGTCAAGATAACCAGAATCACTGTGCCGGTGGTGGAGCCGGTGGAAGATGCCAATATCATCCGCCACTATGCGATCCAGAAGGCTGCCTGGATCTGGCATCCGGATCTTGGGGTGGCGGATGAGGCGATGCTTCTGTTCCGAAACCGGTTCAGCGTCCGGCGGCGTCAGACCTTCGTCCTGCACGTCAGCGGCGACCAGCGCTACGAATTGTTCCTCGGTGACCAGTGTCTCTCCTGCGGGCCCGACCGCGGCGATCTGTGGCACTGGAGTTTCGCCTCGTACCGGATCACGCTGGACCCGGGCCGCTACACCCTGACGGCCAAGGTCTGGTGGATTGGCGACAAGGCGCCGCAGGCCCAGGTCACGCGGCGGGGTGGATTTATCCTGGCTGCCGAAGGACCCCTGGCCGCAGCCCTGGATACCGGAGCCGGGACCTGGCAGGTGGCCGCCTGCCCGGGATGGTCGTATGAGCGGAAGTACCAGCACCAGAACTATCATGTGGTCGGGCCGGCGTTCGAAGTCGACGGACGTGAACTGCACCGGCAGCCGCCTGTCTTCAAGAAAGCCGAGGTGGTGACGCCACCGCTGGCCTCCAACGGGTGCGGCGTCGTTTCGCCGGGATGGCAGTTGTTCCCGAGCCACCTGCCAGATCAGGTCCGTCAGGCGCGGAGTCCGGGGAAGATCCGGGCCGTGGCGTTGCGCAATGAATTGGGGTTGCTGCAGCCGGGCGACGTGGAGTCCCCGGACGTGCCGCGCTGGCAGCGGGTGCTGGAGGGCGGCGCTGTGCGCGTGCCGTCGCACACCACCTGTTTTGTTTTGTGGGACTTGGACGAGTACTACTGCGGCTACGAACAGATGGAGGTGGACGGAGGCCGCGACGCGCGCGTTTCCCTGGAATGGGCCGAATCGCTGTTCGAGCCGGGGCCGGCCGGAAGATACTCGTTGCCCAAGGGCAACCGCAACGAGGTGTTGGGCAAGTACTTCGTCGGATTCGGTCTGCATGTGACCGCCGACGGCGGGCGGCGCCGGAGCTACAGCGCTCCCTGGTGGCATTCAGGCCGATACCTGCTGCTGACCGTGCGCACGGCAGCCCAGCCGCTGACGATCCGGCGCTTGGGGTTCCGCGAGACCCGCTATCCGCTGGAGAATCGGGGCCGCTTCCGTTCCTCGGACCCTGCGGCCGACGCCATCATTCCGCTGGCCGTCCGCGGCCTCCAGATGTGTTCGCAAGAAACGTTCGTCGACTGTCCGTTTTACGAGCAGATGATGTACGTGGGCGACACGCGGCTGCAGATGCTCATCACCAACGTCATGACGGGCGATGACCGCCTCGTCCGGCGCGGGATCGAGATTCTCGACAGGTCGCGCTGGAAGACCGGATTTGTGGCCGAGCGATATCCGTCCCGCGATTACCAGTCGGCGATCACCTTCGCCATGATCTGGATGCTGATGGTGAACGACTACGCCTTGTGGCGCGACGATCCGGCATGGGTGAAGGCACGGCTGGTCGGCCTTCGAACCCAGTTCATCCATTTCCAGACCCTCGTGGGCGACGACGGCCTGTTGCACGGACTGCCCGGGTGGCCGTTCGTGGATTGGGTGCCCGAATGGGACAACGGCAACCCGCCGGAAGTGAAGGAAGGACGGCCGTCGTCGATTGTGAACCTGCTGTTCCTGTATTCGTTGCAGAAAGCGGCCGAGTTGGAGGATTGGTACGGCGCGCCGGAGTACGCGGCGCTTTTCCGGCGGGCGGCCGCCGCCACCACCGTGGCGGTGAAACGCCTATTCTGGAAGAGCGAGCGGGCGCTGATCGCCGATGACGCGGCCGGGAAGCGCTACAGCGAACACGCCCAATGCCTGGCGCTCCTCACTGGCCTGCTTTCGTCCCGCGACGAACAACGCTGCTTCCAGGCGCTTCTGGCCGCTCCCGACTTGGTCCGGACGACGGTGTATTTCTCGTTCTATCTGCTCGAGGTATTCCACCGGTTCGGGCGGGGCGACTTGATTCGCAAGAAGTTTGACGACTGGAAAGGTCTGGTCACGCAGGGATTCCGGACGCCGGTTGAGACGCCGGAGCCCGCGCGTTCGGACTGCCATGCATGGGGCTCGCATCCGCTCTTCCATATGCACGCCAGCCTGGCAGGGGTACGGCCGGGGGCGCCGGGCTTTCGGCACGTGCGCATTGCGCCCACACCGGGCGGTCTGGAACAACTGGAGAGCAAACTGCCGCACCCGAACGGCTTCATTGAAACGCGGTTGCGCTTCGAGTTGGGCGGCACGCGTTGCCTGGCGCGCATCACGCTGCCGCCGCGCGTCACCGGAGTGATGGTCTGGCGCGGCCGGGAGCACCCGCTCGCGGCCGGGAAGGAAACGGTGGTGAGAGCGGAATGAAGCAGGGAACGAAGCCGATAGAATGATCGGAAGGAAGTTTAGAATGGACAAAGGTTATCTGCTGCGTTTGACGCCGAATGTTCAAATAACTCGTCCATCATGATTCCCGTGGAAATACGGGAGATTCCGCACCATTCGTGGGCCGTTTCTCGTCCGGCCGATGGGATATTCTGGGCCGCAGTTCGGATGTGGCGTGCAAAAGCGAGATGGGCACAAGGCCCTACACGCGGCGGATATCGGCGGCGGTCAGCAGGCGCAGGTAGCGCTTCCGGTACCACGCGAATCCGAACAAGTCGAAGATCGTTCGCGGGAGCCGTTTCATGTTCGTGTACTTCGACTGGCCGTGGGTCCGCGGGCGATGGTCGACGGCGACCTCCTTGATCCGGCGGCCGTTGAGCTTGAAATACGCGGGCATGAAGCGGTGAACGCCCTCCACGGGCGGCAGATCGGCCACGCATTCCCTGCGGAACGCTTTGAGGCTGCAGCCGGTATCCCGGATGCCGTCATGGGTGCACCAGTTGCGCACGCGGTTGGCGATGCGCGAGCCGGCGCGACGCGCCCAGGAATCCCGCCGTTTGGCCCGGTAGCCGCATACGACGTCGCAGTCAGCCGCTTCGGCAACCAGGCGGGGGACGTCGGCCGGGTTGTTCTGCAGATCGCCGTCGATCGTTACGATGACGTCGCCACCCGCCAGCGTCAGGCCGAGCAGCATGGCGGAGCTTTGCCCCCGATTGGATTCGTACCGGACGCCGTGTACGCAAGGGAAACGGGCGTGCGCCTCCTCGATTCGCGCCCACGTCTGATCGCGGCTGCCGTCGTCGACGAGCAGCACCTCAAGGTCGGGAAGTTGCGCCGTCAGCCGGGCGCATTCCGCCGCCAGCGGCAGGACGTTATCCTGTTCATTGTAGACGGGCACGACGATCGAAACTTTCATGCGAAGCCCTTTGCTTTCACCATCCGTTAAGGGGGTTACCGATACCGTATCCGGGCGCGAAAGGCGAGAGCAAAGGGGCGTCACAGGATGTTGTGCACCACCAGCCAGCCGTAGATCAGATGATTGGCAAGCAGGCTGTAGAAGGAGGAGAAGACATCGTCGATGACGATTCCGAATCCGCCGTGCAGATCCTGCAGGCTGCGGGCGGGCGGGGGCTTGAGAATGTCGAACAAGCGGTTGGTCATGAAGGCCATGACCAGGACCCACGGGTTGAGCGGCAGGCCCACCATGCAGATGGGAAAAGTCATGAACTCATCGGCCACGATACGACCGTCGTCTTTTCCGCCGAAATAATCCTCGGCGGCCTCGCAAAGGGGTACGGCAAGCACCGCCAGAACAATGCACGCGAGGATCTGGACCGTCAGCCCGAGGTGCCAGAGCGCTGACACGATCAGCAGCCCTGGCAGGGTTCCGAACGTTCCCGAGGCTACCGGGCTATATCCCAGTCCTGCGCCGGTCGCCAGCAACACCCAAACACGGGTCCAGCGCACGCTTAAGGCAACCGGTTCGTCACTTTCGTGGTCTTGAGGAATAGATCCCTCGCCTTCCGCTGGGAAAAACCAGATTTCGGTTGATTATTAACACGCGCAGCAGTTCTGTAAAGCTGGAAAGTGGTCAGGAACGGCCCTCAAGCTGGGCGATCGCGCGCTTCATGCAGGTGCCGTCGATGCACCACGTGCCGCTGACGTATCCGGCCAGCAGCGCATTGTCGCAAACGGCGTTGATCAGGCGCGGGATTCCTTCCGCATAGCGGTAGGCGATGCGCAGGGCTTTGGGCTCGAATACGATGCGGCCGTCCGAGCCGGCCATGCGGAGCCGGTGGGCCACATAGGCCCCCAGTTCGTCCTCGGCCAGCGGGCCCAGATGGTAGCGGACCGTGATGCGCTGGCGGAGCTGCCGCAACGACGGCGCCATGAGTTTCTCGCTCAGTTCCGGCTGCCCGATGAGCACAATTTGGATGAGCTTCTGGCGGGTGGTCTCGAGATTGGACAGCAGGCGGACCTGTTCCATCAACTGCGGCGAGAGGTTCTGCGACTCGTCGATCAGGAGCGCGACGTTCTGGCCGGCCTCCATCTTCTTCAACAGGAAGTCATTGAGAGTCTCGATCAGTCTCAGCATGTCTTTGCCGACGGTCTTCAGGCCGAAGTCATGGAGAATGGCCCGCACGAGCTGGGTCTCAGTCAGGCAGGGGTTCAGAATCAGAGCCGTCTGTACGGCGTGGCCCAACTCTTCCAGCACGGCGCGGCAGAGCGTGGTCTTGCCGGAACCGACTTCGCCCGTTAGCTGAATGAACCCTTTGCGCTGCCGGATTCCGTAGAGCACGTGGTCGTAGGCGGCGCGATGATGGCGGGAAAAAAAGAGATAATGCGGGTCCGGCGTGATGTTGAACGGCGGCTCTTTGAGTTTGTAGAACTCAAGATACATGCGCACAAGGTAGCGGCTGGTTGCGCCGATGTCGAGAGTTCAGCGACAAGAGTTCAGCGTGGCCTTGCGATCGGAGAGGAGACTGCCTAGGATGTCGGGCTTTGCCGGGGAAGGGCGGTAAGAGAAAGGATCGACGATGACGATAACTCGCTATCGGCCGGGAGGCCGCTGGTTCAAAGGCAACACGCACATCCACAGCACGGTCTCGGATGGAGGGAAGACCTTCGCCCAATTGGAGCGCATGTATGCCGGCAAGGGCTATGATTTTCTGTTCCGCACCGACCACTGGCGCGCGTCGAACGTCCGGGCTGGAGCCCAGGCCGGCAAACTCCTGTGGATGGATGGCGTCGAACTTGACGGCAAGGACCACACCGGCGCGGCCTACCACATCGTCGGGCTCGGGACGTTCCATGGCATCGATCAGGCAGACGGGCTGGACAAGGGGATCGAAGCCATCCGCGCGCAGGGCGGATTGTTGATCCTGGCACATCCGTTCTGGATGGCAAACACGCCGGATGACGTGCGGCGTTGGAACTTCGACGGCATCGAAATTTACAATCACGTTTGCAGGTGGTTGAACGGCAAGGCCGACGGGCTCGTGCACTGGCACGCGGCGCTGGCGCAGAATCCCCGCACGTTGGCATTGGCCGTCGACGATGCGCACATCACTCCCGATCACCCGGGGTGGAACGGCGCGTGGGTCATGGCGAATGCCGAGTCCTGCACGCCGGAGGCGATCCTTGAAGCGCTTCGCGCCGGGCGTTTCTATGCGACCTGCGGGCCGGAGCTGAAGACCCTCGAATGCCGGGACGCTTGGGCGTTCGTGCAAACCTCGCCGGTCCGCCTTTTCCGGCTCGTCGGCCCGGGGACGCATGGCCGGCGCGTCGGCGCCTTTCGCGGGAAGCTCATCACCGGGGCGACGTTCGAGGTGCCGTCCGAATGGCCGTTCGCTTACGTCGAAGTCGAGGATGGCCACGGCCGGCGGGCGTGGACGAATACGCTGTAAGGGTGGCCGCCTTGACAGGCGGGGGTCGAGAAAGTCAAATAAACACTTTAGAAGGAGTTGATTCGTGAGCAAGACTGTGTTGATCAAAGCCAAGGGAACGGTACTGTTCCAGGGGGATTCCATCACCGACTGCGGTCGCGCCCGCGACGGGAACCCCGTCAATGGCGGGCTGGGCGGCGGCTATGCCACCTTCATCGCGGCGGCATTGCTGGCGGCCCGGCCGGCCGACTCGTTGAAGTTCATCAATCGTGGCATCAGCGGTAACCGGGTCGTCGATTTGTATGCCCGGATCAAGTCCGATACGATCAACCTGAAGCCGGACGTGCTGAGCATCCTGATCGGTGTCAACGACACCTGGCACGAGTTCGGCAGTCAGAACGGCGTGGCGGTGCCCAAGTTCGAACGGATCTATCGGGAATTTCTTTCCGAGGTGCGCGAGTCTCTGCCCCGCATCAAGTTTGTGTTGTGTGAGCCGTTCGTGCTGAAGTGCGGCGTGGTCACCAAGGGCTGGGTGGCCGAGATGGACCAGCGCCGCGCGGTCACCGCGAAACTGGCCAGGGAGTTCGACGCCGTGTTCGTGCCGTTCCAAACCATGTTCGATGCCTCCCTCAAGGAGGCCGCGCCGGCCTACTGGGCGGGCGACGGCGTCCACCCCACCATCGCGGGCCACCAGCGCATGGCGCAGGCGTGGCTGAAAGCCGTGGGAGAATAAGCCGCTTCTACCGCTCCCACACGCGTAGCCCGTGGCGGCTGAGGTAGATGGGGATGCTCCGGAAGAGCGGGTTGGCTTCCTCGATGGCCTTGATCATGGCCCGCTTGCGGAATGAGAGGTCGCCGCAGAGAATGGTGATCGAACCGCCCTCGCCGCCGGCGCCGTTGACTTTCCAGCCCAGAGCCCCGTGTTCGCGGGCGACATCGATGATGGCCTCGGCGTCGGCGCTGATCAGCCGCGCGTTGAGGCGTCGTTGCGCCTCGGTGTTATCGGTCATGGCCTTGCCCAGCGCCTTAAAATCGCCCGCATAAACGGCATCGCGGGAACGCGGCGCCGTTTCGCGCAGGGGCTTGAGCTTCGGGCAATCCGGCCCGGCATTTTCCAGTTCGCGGATGACCATTTCGTGGACCTGCGACGAACTGTGCGACTTGCCGAGATAGATGAGCACGAGGCGCCGCTCGAGTTCCCACCAGATCGAGTTCGAGATTTGGACGGGCGAGACGGAGGCGTGCGGGTAGTTGAACATCTCGATGTAGTTGATGCCGCCGTAAGCCGCGCAGAGTTGGTCCTGGATGCCGCACTGTTGCTGGAGCATCTCGGTCTCGATGCGCTGGGCCACGAGCGCCACCTCGTGCGGGGTCAGTCGGCCCGGGGTCAGCCGATCCAGGGCGCCGATCAGGGCGACGGAGACCGAGGCCGAGGTGCCGGTGGACCCGCCGGCGGGCGCCTCGGAGAAGATCGTCACTTCGAACGCAATATTCTTGGGGATCTTCATGTACTCGATGGCGGCTTCAATCAGGGGGTGGCGATCCCATTTCTTCTCCGGCCGCACCACGTAGCGTTCGCCGAAGTTTTCGGCGTGGATCACGATGCGGTCCTTTTGGTGCCGATAGGGGTGGACCTGGATCTGCACCTCGGCATACGGGTAGACGCCGATATTAAAGATCCGGCCATACCCGGCAAACCAGGTGTCGGTCCACCCGCCGTTATCGCAAATGCGGATGGGCGCAACGCTGTTGATCACACGGATCGGACGAGGCTGTGCGCGGGTGGGCGTAGTCATGGGTCATTCGTCATCAGTCAATTCTCATTGCTCATGGGTGGGGTATCATATCGCGGCGGGCAGATGCAATCCGCTTGTGTCGACCCTGATCCATCCACAGAACAGGGTGTCTGCCGGTTGACGCGGCGGGTTATTTCGGTATGGTAGGACCGTATAAAGAACTATTGGAGCACATCATGCAGAACAAAGTGACACGAAGTTGGCGGCAGGAACTGGTCGGCGTTGGGATCCTGCTGTTGGGCCTGGCCGCTGTGTTGGCCCAGGCGCAGCCCGGAGGCGACTGGCCCCGGTGGCGCGGACCGAACAACGATAACCTGCCCGCGGTTGCGAGTTTCCCTCAGGATTTGGGCAAGGGACTGTTGAAGTTATGGGCGGCGGATAACCTGTGCGTGGGGACAAACTCGCAGGCGTGGGCGTGCCCGTCGGTGGCCGGCGACCGGTTGATCGTTACCGGGCGAAGCGGCGACAAGGACTTGGTCTTCTGCCTGAACGCCCAGACCGGCAAGGAACTGTGGAAGCAGGCGTATGACGCACCGGTCGGCAAAGACGTGCAGTACGGCAACGGTCCGCGTGCCACGCCGATCATTGAGAACGGCTTGGTCTACACCTTCGGCTGCAGCGGCGAGTTGGCGTGTTGGTCGCTGGCGGACGGCAAGCCGCTCTGGCGCACCAGCCTCGCCAGCCTGCGCGGGCAACGGGAACTGTGGGGCTGCGCCAGCACCCCGCTGATCGTCGGCGATACGCTTTTCGTGCAAGTCGGCGGCTCGAATCTTGTTGTGGCGGTGGACAAGCGCAAGGGCGGGACAATTTGGACCAGCGGCGCGGGCAAGGCCAGTTACGCGGCCCTCACCTCGGCCAATATCGCTGGACATGATCAGTTGCTGGCGTTCGGCGCCGATGCGCTCGTCAGCCTTTCCCTCGACAAGGGCGAGACTTTGTGGACGTTCGCCTGGCCGACCGCGATGGGCATGAACTGCGCCACGCCGCAGATGGTCGGGGCCGACAACCTGCTGCTGACCTCAACCGATTACAATCACAAGGGCGGCATGGTGTTGCTGGCGTTCACGAACGGGGTTCCGAAGCCGGTGTGGGAGACGCACACCGTCGGCCCGGCCCACAACGATCCCGTCATCGTCGACGGTCTTGCCTATGCCTATGCGGGCTTCAGCCTGGGGCCGAAAGGATTGTGCTGCATTGACCTGCACGATGGCACGCAGAAGTGGAGCACTGATCAGGCGGGCGGCCCGGGGACCGTCATCAAGGTTGGCAACAACCTACTGTGCCTGGGCAACAACGGTTTGCTGGTGCTGGGCAAGCCTTCACCGCAGGAATTCCAGAAGGTTTCCCAGTTGCAGGTATTCGACGCAAACCCGGCCAAGGGCAAGCCGGTCTGGACCGAGCCGATCGTCGCCAATGGGAGGCTCTACCTGCGCTGTAGCGACCAGTTGGTGTGCTACCGGATTGTCGAGTAGCGGAGCGTGGATCACGGAACGTCTCGGATTCTCATTAGTCCGTTCAAGCACAAGATGGTGATCATGTTAACCGCGGATAGCACGGATAACACAGATGGGACTGCCTTCGTCTTATCCGTGTCATCCGCGTAATCCGTGGTTGGAATGTTGGACCGACTATGCCGGGTTAGGAGGATACTTTCATGGCAGGCGCAGCAAAACTTACAAACGTGGTTCAGGAACGGGCCTTGTTGGTGCAGGCGATCGTCGGGCGTCAGGATCGGCAGCAGGCCCAGGACTCGCTGGAGGAACTGGAGCGGCTGGCCGATACGGCCGGTGCCGTCGTGATCGGTAGCCTGGCTCAGCACCGTCAGCGACCGACGCCGAAATATCTGATCGGTGAAGGTAAACTCGAAGAGATCAAGATGGCTTGCCAGCAGGCCAATGCCAACCTCGTGATCTTCGATAATGACCTGACGCCCATGCAGGTGAACAATCTTGACCAGGCGCTGGGCATCAAGGTCATCGACCGGACCGAGGTCATCCTGCAGATCTTTGCCCGCCGGGCGCGCTCCGCTGAGGCTCAGATTCAGGTGGAACTGGCCCAGCTTCAGTACTTGGTCTCGCGCCTGCCGGTCTCGGAAAAGCAGCCGCGCTTCTCCGGCGGCATCGGCATGAAGGGGCCGGGCGAGAGTCCGCTCAAACTGCGCAACGAGCCCATGCGCCGCCGGATTCGCGACTTGCAGCGCAAGCTGGAGACGATCCAGGCCCGGCGTTCGCAGACGCGCGCGCGCCGGGCGTACCCGTCGGTGAGTCTGGTGGGCTACACCAACGCCGGCAAGTCGACCATTCTGAACACGCTCTCGGCGGCCGATGCCTACGTGGACGACCGTCTGTTCGCCACGCTTGATACCAAGACGCGCCTGGTGCGGTTGCCGAACGGCCGGGAGGTCCTGCTGACCGATACGGTCGGGTTCATCCGGCATTTGCCGCACGGCCTGGTGGCGTCGTTCCGTTCCACGTTGGATGAAGTGCGCGAGTCGGATTTGCTGCTTCACGTGGCCGATGCCAGCCACCCGCACGTGCAGGATCACTGTGCGGTCGTGTTCGACACGTTGGCCGAGATTGGCGCGCAGGATGTGAAGCAGGTGCTGGTCTTCAACAAGTGCGACCGTCCCGAGGCGCGAGCAGCGCTGCCCGACCTGCTGCGCATGTTTCCCGAGGCAGTGGCGGTATCGGCACTGCAGAGCGATGGCCTGGATCCGTTACGCCAGCGCCTGGCTGCGGCGCTTCGGTCTCGGAACGAGTCATGACACGTCTGATCCGGCGGACTCTTTCGTGCAACGCCGCCGCGGCGTTGCGCCTGTGGTGCGCGCTGCTGCTGACCGGTCTCGCCGCGCTGTCCGCGTTTGCCGCGCCGCCCATACATTTCTATTTCGTCCAAGTCACCGACACGCACTGGGGTGCCCGCGACGGCGCGGCGTTGACGCGGCGGGCTGTGGAAGCGATCAACCAATTGCCTTACAAGATCGAGTTTGTCGTGCACACCGGCGACATGCTGGCCGACTCGATCGGCAGCGAGAGCGTCGTGCAGGACGGGCTGGACGCCATGAAGGGCCTCACGGCGCCCGTGTACTACGTGCCCGGCAACCACGACATCTTGACGTCGGACGTCCCAACCACGGCCGGTCTCTACAAGAAGTACTTCGGAGCCCTGAGTCGTCGGGTGGACGTGCAGGGCGTGGTATGCTTGTTCTTCTACAGCGAGCCGTTGGCAGGCGGGTTTCGCGTGCGGGGGTATGATGCGCTCGGGTGGCTGGAGCAGAACCTGAAGGACGTTGGCGACAAGCCGGTCCTGCTCTTTCAGCACAGTCCATCGGTCGGCAATCTGTTCGATAAACACGATCCGTCGGTATGGGATGAAGGGATGCGCGAGACCTGGGAGAAATTGGTCAAGGGCAAGGCGTCCCTCAAGGCCATTGTGGCCGGTCACCTGCATCGCGACGAGTTGCATTGGGTCGGCCAGATCCCGCTTTACGTGAGTGCGCCGATGGCACGGTTCTGGGATCGTCAGCCGTCGTTCCGGGTCTATGAGTACTGGGATGGCCGGCTGGGATATTGGACGGTGTATCTGGAGGAGGGGAAGGGCAAGCGCAAGGAAGTGAACAGTAAACAGTGAGCAGGGTGCGACGCGCCATGTGGGGCGGATGTCCCCATCCGCCTGAGGCTGACGTGAATGTCAGAGCCGGTGAAGGCAGCGTCGCCGCAGTTGCTTGTACGAAGGTCGACGGGGACGTCGACCCCACATTAATGGGTTCACTGTTTACTGGTAACCGTTTACTGTTCACTGTTTCGCGCTTGAGCCGCGGTGGTGGCGTTTGATAGACACGGACGCGGACAACGGCGGGGCCCGGAAGCCCTGCGGATGAGGATCTCTATGAAGGCGATGTGGGCAGTGATGGTCGCGGGCATTATGTTCGCCGGGTCGGGGTGCATCACGATGATGGACGACAAGAACCTAGCCAGGCAGCAGGCGGATTTCGATGCCATGCAGGCGGACATTGACGCGCTCAAGGAACGCCTCAACGTCATCCAGGCGGAGCAGCAGGCACTCGCCAAGGATATCGAGACGCTCCGCCGGACCCCGCGGGAGGACGCGGCGGCTCGTACGCGGTTGGATCAGATCGAGCAGCAGGTCAGGGCCGTCAACGCGGCGCGGGAATCCGATAAGCGTGAGATTGTGGACGAGATCAGCCATAAGGTCGCCGGGCTCGTCAATTCCGGCGGGTCGGCCACGTCCGGGCGGTCGTCTGCCGGTAAATCCGGCGGCACCGAAACCGGCTACGAGCACGTGGTCAAGGCAGGCGAGTCGTTGTCCGCGATCGCCGCCGCCTACAAGGTCAGCGCCGCGGCAGTGATGAAGGCCAACAATATGAAGGCCGGCGACAAGCTGCGGGTGGGCCAGAAGCTGTTCATCCCGGCCAAGTAGTAGGTCTGTCGCAGGCCACGCCCGAGGAAGCGGCCGCGCTAAAAGTGCGCGTTCGAGACTATAGGCTGTCGGCTGTAGGAAAGCCGGATTGAATGCCGCTACGACGCCCTACAGGCTAATCCGCTGCAGCCTTCTCTTGCCTACTCCGCGGTATTCGCCGAATGGCTGCTGGTCGCGGCCGGAGATTTTGTGCCGGTGAACGTATTCTTGCTCCAGTAGCCTTCGAGGTGTGCCCCGTCGGCAAACGTGTAAGCGCCACGGCCGTGCATCATGCCGTTGGCCCAGGCGCCTTCGTAGCGATCACCGTTGGAGAATGTAAACGTGCCTGTGCCGGACTTGAGGGCTCCTCCCATCCACAGGCCTACCAGCCGGTTGCTATTGGCGAACGTGTACGCTCCCGCGCCCTGCATCTGGCCATCCATCCAGTCGCCTTCGTAGCGATCGCCGTTGGCAAACGTGTAGACGCCGTGACCGGTCATGTGGTCGGTCTTCCACTC
>Ga0073936_10004935_pt1 | contig 18199 bp, 12 predicted proteins | sample AliMusrvi5mmetaG_FD_87041 | JGI IMG/M metagenome (GOLD analysis project Ga0073936, IMG submission 87041) | Freshwater lake bacterial and archeal communities from Alinen Mustajarvi, Finland, to study Microbial Dark Matter (Phase II) - Alinen... | ecosystem: Environmental > Aquatic > Freshwater >... | reverse complement strand
GGGGCGAGCTCTGCGAGCCCTGGTCAGGCCACGAAGAGCATAAAGGGGATTTTTGTTGGTTTTCATGGTTTCTGGTCCTGGTTGCGAATTTCTGACCACGGATGACACGGATATCACGGATTCTCGAGCTTCCGCATCCGTGTCTTTGTGCCTCCGTGGTTCGCTTTCTCCGGAACATCTGCCGTCCCAGTTCTTTGCCATCACCCGCGCCCTCATATTCATAATCTTGATCTTAATCGTAATCCCGTCCGCTGCTGATTAAGAGTAAGATTACGATCCGGTTCCAGCCGAACAGCCTAACAACCTACAGTCTAACAGCCTTCTTCCTCTACTGATACCGGTTCCGGTTCGGAAACGAAACCGAGATGCGCATCGCGACTTCCTGGGGGGTATTTATACCTCCGACACCGAAGGTGATTTTGTACGGGTTTCCCCAGGGATCGTTGTAGGTCGCGCCGGGCGCGATACTGATGGAGAGGAAAGGGATGCCCTTGGGGTTGTCGGTTGTGGGGGGGTCCTTTGCAAAAAGAGGTTGCAGGGTGGTGTCTTGTTGCATCGAAAAAGTGCCGCCACTCGAGCCGCCCACGACGCTGGGCCAGGAGCCGTACGTCAGGTAGTACTCGTTCCAGGCCTTGACCAACTCGCGCAGTTGCGTTTCCGCCCGGCCGCGCCGGGCATGGTTACGGGCCTGGATGTACGCGCCGCCCAGCATGCCGATCAGGATGGCGATGATGACGACCACGGCCAGCATTTCGACGAGCGTAAAGCCAGCGCGGCGCGCTGAGGGAGGACAGTGAGCAGTGAGCAGTGAGCAGTGAACAGTGGGACGCGGAGACGGGAAGTCGGCGTTCCGCGTACGACTTCCGCATACCGGTTCTTTTTTGAAAAGCGTATTCATGTGTTCACTGCTCACTGCTTAATGATTACTCACCCTCACGGGCTTGCCACGATGTAGTCCGACGGGCTTCGATTCTGCCCCAGACTATAGCCGGAGACCACCGCGAAACTACCCTGTTTCTTGACGTGGGCTTCGATCTCCACGCGCAGGGGGAGTCCGGTGGTTGCCGATGCCGGGACCGGGGTGAATGTGCAAGAAGAGAGCGCTTGTGTGCCGTTGAGTGTGGATTGAACAAGAGGAATTGTCGAGCAAGGTTCCCACTGATGCGAGGAAGGATTGACATCGAGCTGCTGACAACCGCGGATGATATCGAACCCGGAACCGCTGGCGGATGACTGCACGGTGTACGTCACTTGTTGGGGCACTCGGTTTGTGCCGTCCACGGTCACAAATGTGAGACTGCTGGACGACCACTGATTAGCCAACGCTGACGAAAATTGCGCGCCATCCACGGCATCGGTCAGGTCGTGTTCGATGATCCCCATGATGCCGCGCAGGGTGGTTTCGGCGCCGGCTTTGCGGGTGCCGGAGCCCCAGGCGGTGTTCGCCTGCTGGAAGACCAGCGCGATGACCAGCACGATGATGATCAGCACCGTGATGGCCAGCAGGAGTTCGAGCAGCGAAAAGCCACTGCTTCGCAGCGGCTTTTCGCTCCTGGTTCTTCGTTCTTCGTTCTTGGTTCCTGGTTGTTGCGCCATACGCGGTATTCCGTGGGCAGGGCAAGGACCAGCCGCAGCGGCGCGCATCGTTTTTTTTGTAAAATCTACGATCACTGTTTTGTCTCCAACCAAGAACCAAGAACCAAGAACGAGTCTTACGCAGCCTTCTCCCCTCACATTCCCATAAACACAAACGAAGTGGCGTAGACCGGCGCCAGGGTGATATCCGTGTAGCGGCGGTTGGTGACCTGAATCCAGGCCGTCGTGATCAGGTCGTTGTTCGTCACGTTCAGGGAATACTGAAGGTACTGGCCTTTGACTAGGTAGCCATCTCCGGTTGCGTCGCCAATGGTGTTGACGCCAAGTTTGATCGGCACGCCACTAGGCGAGGGTAAGAATACCGTCGGCACGGTGATCGGCATTACGTTGGGAGTATTGGCGGTCGGTTGACCCAAGAGCACGGCAGGGCCATTGGTTGACCAGTCGTTCCAGTTCGTGACCATCTGCGCGTTGGCGCGCATGGCGTTCAGCACCAGGTCGGCGAAGGCGGACTCGGTGGTGTCCGAGGAGGCGGCATCGCCCTGGCGCAGTCCCACGGGGAACAGCGTCAAAATCCCCACCAGCCCGACCGCCATGATCAGCAGCGCGATGTTCACCTCCATGAGCGTGAAGCCGGCGCGCTTCGAAGGCTGAAGGCTGAAGGCTGAAGGCTGAAGGTGAGACGGCTGGCGGGTGGATGGTGGAAGGTGGCAGGTGGAGGGGCAGGAACTCCGCATTCCGCATTCCGCATTCCGCATTTGAAAGAGCGTTTTCATGGGGTTGGTTTCAACTTCCGGGTTTCTTTACCACAGAGGCATGGAGACACAGAGAAGAATTCTATTTGGTACGTCCGGGGCTACGACCCGGACGCCGCGCTGGCAACAACCGGTCCGCGCCGCAGTCGCGGACCTACCGATTCAACATGCCCTACCTTCCTGCTTTCCTGAGTTCCCATTTGAAATCCCGATCCGCAGCCTGAAAGCCTTCTCCGTCGCTGCACCGTTCGTCTCCGTAGCCGCAGGCAGTCCCTTGCCTGCGGCAGTCAAACATCCGGCGTTTGTCTCCTGCATCGGCTGCGGGCAAGGGACTGCCCGCAGCTACCATGCTGCGCTACTTCGTTCAGTCCCTACTGCTGCGTGATCGCGCCGTTGGAGGAAATAGAAAACGTCACCGTGTGCGCCGAGTCTTTTTTTAGCGTTTCAAAGACCATAAAGCCCTTCAAGTTGTTGACGATGTCCACGGTGCCATCCGGCTGGAAAAGCACCATTGCCTGTTTCTGCAGATAATCCGGAGTGGTTTGTATAAGCGAAAACGCGAACCCCTTGGGGAGCATGTGTGTCGCAAAGATGGGTGTGCCATAATGGTCGCCCGCCGTCCACTTGGAAAAATCGCCGGTGCAGGCGGGGTTGTTGGTGACGTGCAGGAAGCAGGCAGGCACTGAGTATAAGGTTAATACGCCGCTGGCATTGACATTCGACGCTCCTAATGTTCCGGACTCGGCCTTCCAGACGATTGCCCCGGTGCCGGGGGCGTCGATATCGAGGAGCGTCATGTTTGAGCTAAACGCCGTGGAATCAACATACTGGTCGTAGAATTCTTGACTGCCACCGAGGGCGCCCGACGAAGCGTCCGGATTATCTACTCTTGCAAGCGTGCCAAAGGACTCCATCATCACGTAGTTGGTCGCGTCGAGCAGGTAGAAATAGACCGGCTTATTGTCGATGCAGGCGCGCTGGCGGGCCATCAGGAGGGCATTGAAGACGTCGTTGCTGACGGCGGTGTAGCCGGCGGCGCGCATGACGCCGAAGTAGTTCACGGCTGCGATCGTGGTGATGAAGATCATCATGGAGACGACGACCAGGAGTTCGAGGAGCGTAAAGCCCGCGCTTTGCGAAGGCTGAAGGCTGAAGGCTGAAGGCTGAAGGCGGGACGGCGGGACGGTGGCGGGTGGAAGGTGCATGGTGGAGGGGCGAGCTTTGCGAGCCCTGGTCAGGCGTCGCGGAGCTCCGCCCTCCAGTTGTTTGAATCGTGCGAAAAGCGTTTTCATGGGGTTGCTCTCGACTGTCTCTTTTTGCTGCGCCGTCCGTTCCCGTCTCGTAGCCGCAGGCAGTCCCTTGCCTGCGGCAGGATTGTTCCCGGCGCTCGTCCCAATTTGCTGCGGGCAAGGGACTGCCCGCAGCTACCGACTCCGCCTCATTCCTGCTTTTCTGAGTTCCCAATAAAAATCGTCATCCGCGTCATCCGCAACGGGCTAACAGCCTTCAGCCTAAACGCCTTCAGTCTTCTTCTCTACAGATCGACTTCGCACTTTTCCAGGTCGAACCAGATCGTAATGCCGTAATAACCGATGCCGCCGTTGCGGGGCACGTAGACAACGGCATGTTTCTGTTCGATCATCCCATTGCCGCCCGAAGGGAGTTGATAGCGTCGTATGCACTGGCCATTGTGGATGGGAGCCTGAGACGTTTCGGCCACTACGGTGCTGTCGTCGATAAAATGGACATTGTGTGGATTGGGACCATTCAGGTCGGCCGGCACATTATTGGTGGTGGCCCGCAACTGGTCGAACACCAGGTAATTGTAATTACCCGCAAAGGTGACGCTTAAACCATCCGAGGAGTTTGTTACCGTCCCGCCACTCCAAGAAAGGGTTGGGCCATTCGTACTGGCGCTTTTTAGGGCGTTTTGGAGGGAAGAACCCTCCGAGCTGGAAGCATCCGGTATCGGCCACTGGCCATATTCATGCCGGTAGGAGGCGATGGCCACCTGCAGGGCGGTGGCGGTGGTGTGGGCTTGTTGATCGCGCGCGGTCCGGACGACATACTGCGCGGCGCCGAAGAGAAGGGCGGCCAGCATGGCAATCAGCGTGATGACCGCCAGAAGCTCGATGATGGTAAATCCGCCGCGGCGCGGCGGATTTATGGTTCTTGGTTCTTGGTTCTTGGTTCTTGGTTGATGCTCCAAACTGGAGGGGCGATCTCTGCGAGCCCTGGTCAGGCGTCGCGGAGCTCCGCCCTCCAGTTGGTGGGAATTGTTAGCTACGGATGTCCGCGGATGAACGCGGATGGGGAGGGGATGGATTGGTGTGAAAAGCATTTTCATGAATTTCGGTTTCCACCGCAAAGGACGCGAAGGCTCGCGAAGGCGATTTTCCGGTTTTGCTTTCTGCCGTTCACAAGCATCTGAATCATAATCAGCATCGATTCGTCTCCAACCAAGAACCAAGAACGAAGAACGAAGAACTCTCCCTAACAGCCTTCAGCCTAAACCCCTACAGCCTGCTTCCATCACGGACTTGCCACGCAATAACTGTTCGTGTTGTTGTACGGGCCCTGCGACCAGACCACCACGTTGGCGTTGATGAGGGTGGCGCCGGAGGGATCGCGTGGATCCTTGACCATGCCGTCATAGTTCAAGTCCAACCGCACATTGAAATAGTTTCCCCACTTGTCCTTCATGCCGCTATTGATGCTCCGCTGCTCGGCACTCTGCTCCAGGTAGATCTTGGTGCTGTTCAGGACGGCCATGTTGGTGGAGCTGGACGGGAAGGTGATTTCAGTGGTATTCAGCGGAAGAACTGCCCCGTTAATATCCTTGAAACTTACGGAGGACGGGAACGCATGATCGTCCATGAGCTTGAGATTCCAGGCTATGGCGATCTGGCGGGCGGAATCGCGGGCCCGCTCTTTCCAGGCGGCGTTGCGGGACTGCTGGTAGAGGCCGATCAAGGCGGCCGCGAGAATGCCGATGATCAGGATCACGCCCAGCATTTCCACGAGCGTGAAGCCGGCGCGGCGAGAAGAAGGCTGAAGGCTGAAGGCTGAAGGCTGTAGGTGAGATGGCTGGCGGGTTGATGGTGGAAGGTGGAAGGTGGAGGGTGGATTTCTCGCCCCCGGCGGGTTTACCCCGCCGGAGCGGAAGTTCTGACCGAGCGGCGAGGGCGAAAGAGAATCAATCGTACAAGGGGGTGTGCGAGGCAGGGCTGTGCGGCGCAACCTCGCGCAAAAAAACCTTGTGTGCCGTTCACTCCACCGAACTTCCGCTCCGGCGGGGCAAGCCCGCCGGGGGCGGCTGGGAGGAGTCTGGGTTGATGTGAAAAGCGTTCTCATGGGGTTGGTCTCAACGGTTCTGTCTTTTGCTGCGCCGTCCATTCCAGTAGTCGCAGGCAGTCCCTTGCCTGCGGCAGGATATTCTCCAGCGTTTGTCCCTGCTTCTGCTGCGGGCAAGGGACTGCCCGCAGCTACCTAGCCTACGACCTCCAGCCTAAACCCCTTCAGCCTAACAACCTTCTCCCTAATACCCCGGTCCGGTCGAGATCGGGGTGTTTGCGCCAGGCTGTCCATCGGACCAGAGCTTGTACGACTGGTAGGGCGGGGGGGACGAATAGTGGAGTTCCTGGTTCCAGCCGTCCTTGACGGTCAGCAGAAGGTTGGTATAACCGTAAGCTCCACCGCCACTTTTTTGGGCGCTACGCGGACTTGGATCGACTTCCGTAATACCATCCAGGAAGGATTTCCACCGTTTGACCGCGTTGATATCGCGTGACTGGTCGGTCGAAGACTGGTTGTACTTCGTCCATTGCTGGCCGCTGAATAGCTTCTTATAGTTGTCATCCAGGGAAAGAATAAGGTTGTCGGCGTGATCCGTGTAACGCAGCACCAAATATGACATCAGGCCAAACGTAAATACCGGTCCGCTGGACCAAGGATTATTGTCGGTACCCATGTTGCTCGCGAAGGTTGTATTCATGCCATTGGTGGTGGGGTACTCATACCCGAAGGGTTGGTCTCCGTAGTCGGACGTCTGCACGGGCGGGTATGAGCCGTATTCGGCATGGAACTCCTCGATGGCGGCGCGCACCTTGCCGAGGCGTTCGTTGGTTTGCGCCTTGGCGGCCCATTGTCCGGAGACCTTGAGCAGTCCCAGCACAATGCCGGCGAGGATGGCGACGATGATCACCACGACCAGCATTTCGATGAGCGTGAAGCCGCCGCTGCGCCGGCGCAAAGCGCCGGAAGGCTGAAGGCTGAAGGCTAAAGGCTGAAGGTTGGGACGGTGGCGGGTGGACGGTGGTGGGTGGAGGGGAGAGCCACTCGGCCCTGAGCTCGTGGCCGAAGGGCTCTGCGAGCCCTGCGTTGCCGCCAAGTATGCAAGGAGTGTTTTCATGGGTTTGCCCTTTAAACTGTCGATACCCGTATCATTGTACTCGTAATTCAGCCTTCTTTCCCGCCTCAGCCGGATGCCTTGGACAGGGTTTCGATGATGGACACCAGCGGCAGGAACATGGCGATCACAATGGTACCCACGACCACGGCGAGGAAAATGATCATGATCGGTTCGATGATCGAGGTCAGGCCGGATACGGCATTATCCACCTCGTCGTCGAAGGTATCGGCGATGCGGATGAGCATGTCGGGCAGGGCGCCGGTCTCTTCGCCGACTTCGACCATGCTGATCACCATGGGCGGGAAGACCTTGGAGGCCTCCATGGGGGCGGTCATGCTTTCGCCCTCCTTGACGCTGTCATGCACGTGCTGGATGGCCTTGGCGATGACCGCGTTGCCCGATGTATCGCGCACGATGGTCAGCGCCTGCAGCACCGGCACGCCGGAGGAGAGCAGGGTGCCGAGGGTGCGCGTCAGGCGGGCGATGGCCGAACGGCGCACCAGCGTGCCGAACACGGGCAGGCGGAGCTTGAGGGTGTCCGTGACGTAGCGGCCGGACTTGGTCTTTTTCCAGATATTGATGGCGACCACCAAGCCCACGATGACGCCAACCACGACGATGGCCCCATTGCCGCGGACGGTCTTGCTGGCTGCCATGACGAACTGCGTGATTGCCGGCAGTTTCTTTCCCTCCAGCAGGTCCTTGAAGATTTCCTCGAACTTCGGGATGATGGTGGTGAGCAGGAACGCGAGAATGCCCGTGGCGGCAAACAGCACGACGAGCGGATAGATCATGGCGCCCTTGACCTTGTTCTTGATCTTCTCCGCCTTCTCCATGAATTCGGCCAGGCGGGCCAGCACCACTTCGATGACGCCGCCCGCCTCGCCGGCGCGGACCATGTTCACGTAAAGGTTGTCGAACACGCGCGGATGCTGGGCCAGCGCCTCGGAGAAAGTGCTGCCGCTCTCGACGGACTGGCCCATGGACTCCAGAGCGCTCCGGAGGGCGGGGTTTTTGGTCTGCCGCAGGAGCACGCGCAGCCCGCGCAGCAGCGGCAGACCGGCATCCACCAGCGTGGCCAACTGGCGCGTGACGACCATCAGATCCTTGGCCTTGACGCGCCCCCGCAGGAAGGCCGGCAGCTTGATCTCCATGTTGAGCGCGCTTTTTTTCGGCGTTCCGGCGCGCACGCCGGTGGTGGCGGCGGACTCACCGGTGGATCCGATAGAGGTAGGAAACAAACCCTGGCCGCGGATCTTGGAGATGGCCTGGGCCTGATTGTTCGCTTCGACCACGCCGCGGGACTCTTTGCCGACGGCATCCACAGCGATATAGCTAAACTTCTGCATACAGGCTCCAAGGTTCAGGGTTCACATATCATGCAAGAATAGGATAGCACGCAGGTGGGGTGATGCAAACGAGAAAGTAGGGCGAAGCGGCCCTCCGCAAGCCCGACATTGGCTATGTCTTGCACGTTGGCCTTGCCGGGGACGGCGGCGGCCTACTGGGATGGCATTCGAACCCGCGCGGAAAAAACAGAACGCCCCGCGTTGCCGCGGGGCGTTCGTGTCGTTCAACTCAGGCTGGGATCGCGCTTAGGGGAGCGTGATCTTGGCCTTGTAGAAGTCGTTCGACTTGGCATCGGTGAACGATACCACATGCTTGCCGCTGTTGGTGAACGCGGCGCCCGTGAGCACGGTCGATCCGACCTGCGTGAAGGCATTGGTCAGGTTGGACGTCGCAAGGAGTTGCAGCGTGCCGTAGATCGTCGTGTTCGTCGGCACGCTGTTGTTGTCCAACAGCACCGTGACGTTCACGCTCGATCCGCTCACGCCGATCCCGGCGATCGTCAGGCTGGGATTCACATTGGTTGTGTTAAGGCCCAGCATGTAACTCTCCTGCAGGAGACCCGCATTCGCAGTGGCCCAAGCCTCGCTCACACCCAAACCGAGCGCCCAACTGCTCGGCACATTCGCCACAACCGCGCCGGTATCGTTATAGGTGAACGTGGCGCTGGCATTGGCGTCGGCTTGCAGGGTCGTGAAGGTCACCGTTCCCGTCTTGCCGTTGTATACGCCGCTGGGCGAGAGACCGGACACTTTGTACCAGTCGGCAGCCGTGAACAGGATCGAGGTCGAATTGCCGTTCAGCACGGAAATCGGACCAGCCGGCAACGCGGTGCCATTGACGAGAGCGGGATAGATCGAGATCGTACGGTTCGTACGGTAGAACGTGACAATCTCGCTGAAGTCGTTCGTGACCGGACCAGCGGTCAACGTGACGTTGCTCTGGCCTTCGCCCGTGCCACCCGCCGTGATCAGGGTGGGGTCGGAGACCGTGCCCACGAACCAATACTGATCGGCGGCGAAGACGTTGGTCGCGTAGTCGCCGTTCAGTACGTTTGTCGTGGCCACGCCGGTGACATGATCCAGCGGGTTCAGCGTGATCGTGCGTATCGGACGGACGAACGTGACGTTGTTCGAGAAGTCAGACTGGACTTCGCTCAGCATGTACACGTAGTTCGTCTGGCCGGGGGCGTCGGCCGCGGCCACACCGTTGGTCAGCAGGGTGTCGATCTGATACCACTGGCTGGCCATGTTGGTGAGGACGATGCTGTCGCCGTTCGCAACCGTGTAGGTGTTCGTCGCGGGGCCGGCATTGGTATTGACGCTGCCGCCGACGCCGATGATCTGCAGGATGTTGTGCATCAGGGTGCTGAACGTGACGGTCTGGGCGGTGTCGCCTGTCACCGGGCCGGAGACCACCTCAACGGTGACCGAGTTATTGTTGGTGGTCATGGTGTAACTGCCGCCGCTGATCAAGTTCGCCAGGTACCACTTGGTGCCCGTGAAGTCGTTGGTCACGTACGCGCCGTTCGGCACGGAAGTGTTCGACGTAATGACGGTGCCGTTGGTGACGTTCAGCGCAACATTGCGCGACGGACGTGTGAATATCGCGCTCATGGTCTGGCTGTTGTCGAACACCTGGGCGGAGACCAGCGTCACGTTGGTGTCAACGCCAACCGTGGGGCTGCCAATCAACGTGCCGCCGCTGTAGGACGAATACAGGTACCACTGGGTGGCGACGAAGTTGTTGGTTGCATACTCGCCGCGCAGCACCTGGATCTGGGACCCGCCAGCGCTGCCGCCGGTGCAGGAGAGCGCGACCGTGTTGGTCGGACGGTAGAAGTATGCCTCGGCCGTGGCTGCGTTCGTCATATTATTGAAACTCACCGTGGCGTTTGTGCCGCCGGCGGTGCCGCCGGGCGTGGCGCTCGCAACCAGATTGAAGCCCAGAGCCGTGAACAGGACCGACGGCGAATCGCCGTAGAGCACGTCGACGGACGGACCGGCCGGACTCGCGGTGCCGCCAGCGTGGGCAATGATGGTGAGCGTGTTGGTCGGGCGGGTGAACGAAACGGTCTCGGAGACAGGAGCGGCGACCGGGCCGTTGGTGATCGTGACGAAGGTGTTCGGGAAGCCGATGCCGCCAGCGGAGACCCCGCCATTACCCGTGAACGAAGACACGAACCAGTTGTTCGAGGCCGTGAAGGTGTTGGTCACATAGCCGCCGGCGCTCACGTTTGTCGGGCCACTAAAGTTGCCCATGCCGCCCGAGATGTTGCACACGACCGCGAAGTAGGTCGGCCCCCCTGTGTTGAAGACCGTCGGCGTATTGGTCGTGACAACCAAGTCGTCGATGAACCCGGTGCCCTGGAAGGCGATGGAATTGAGATGTTTATTTTTAAAGGTTTGCGAATCAGGAGCGGTAGCAGATCTGAACCAAGTGCCGGTAGAGGAAGGATAGACTAGAGTGTCGTTTGACCAAGCCGCTTTCCATGTTCCATCGTATGCGTTTGAACTTTGCACGGCCACGCCGTTGGTTAGCACTTGGAACATATCCACAACCGTAATGCCGCCGTCGTTGAAACAGGTGGCATCGAATGCGACTGACAGGCGGTACCAGGCAGAGGTGCTGAGCGTGATCGCGCTGATGACATCGTTGGTGTTGTAACTCCAAGCGCCAGATCCAGAATTTACGCCGTGATAGATCACCAGGTTGGTGTTGCCATTGACGTAAACCGCCAACTTGATTCCGTTATCAGTCGCGGTGCAGGCCGAGGGCGGATTCAGGTCGCCTTGGGGCACGAACTGCACCATGGTGTCCATGTACGTGACGGCGTTCGCCATGTTGAAGCCGCTGCCAAAGCTGTTGGTCAGCGTGGCGCCCTGGGTGTTGAGTTGCAGCACGTTGGTGTGCGCCGCACCCGGCAGCGAGTATCCGCATGCAGGCGGGGTGTACGGCATGTTCGTGATGGCTGACTGGTCGGACCCTCCTGGGAAATCCGAGTACCAGCCGTTTGTGATGGCGACGTTCGTGTAGCCGCCCCAGGCGGCCAGGGTCTCGAACGACTCCGAATACGTGCCGGTCGTTTGCAGCGGCGTCAGGTTGTTATCCGAACGTTGCGCGAACGCCGACCCGACCCCCAGCATGCTCAGGGCAATGGCTGCCGCGAACATGAATTTCCGTGTGATGGTCATGATGCCTCCGTACTGGTTGGCAGTGTGTCAAAAACAAACTCTTCCGGAAAACAGATGCACTCGTAAAAATCTTACGCCGCACCCCCCAACCGTGGCGCCCGCCACAGCCTCCCGAAAGAGATCTCTCATACGCAATAAAACAAAGATACTCCAAACGGGGTGTAGATGGCAACAGCGTTTTGTGAAGTTTTTTGCGTTGGCTTTCGCGGGCATCTTACCTTCGCGTGAGACAGAATTGGCGGGGGGTGCAAGTCAGAGTTGACGGCCTTTGGCGGGCGACACCTTTTTGACAGGAGTAACAAGATTCCACAGGATTGCCCGACACCAATCTCATGTGCTTCAAATCCTGCAAAGCAAAAGCGCCATTTAGGCTCATAGGGCAAAAAAGGCGCAGCATAGAGCGCCGCACGCAACATTCTATTATTTTGTAACAACCTTGAAGGCAATATATTACAACTAAAAACAACAAATGGCATCCGCCATGCTGATATGATTTGCGGAGCAAAGCATATGGATACCAATCGAATGACGCAGCGGGCGCAACTGGCGATTCAGGCTGCGCGTGCAGAAGCAATACGGCTCAACCAGCAGCAGATCGATGTGGAGCATCTGCTGCTGGCATTGATCGATCAGGAGGATGGGCTTGTGCCTCGGCTTTTGGAGCGCGTCAACGTGTCCGTACCATCGTTGCGCAGCCGGGTGACAGAAGAACTGGAACGTCGCCCGAAAGTTTCCGGCGACACCGAAGAGGGGAAGATCTACGTCACCCAGGCGTTGAACGAACTGCTGGTCAAGGCGGACGATCAGGCCAAACGCCTCAAGGACGAGTACGTCTCGGTTGAACATCTGCTGCTGGGCATGCTGGACCTCGGGCGGCGCGCTCCCGTCGGCCGCCTGCTGGCCGAGTTTGGCGTGGATGCCAAAGGCGTGCTCGCCGTCCTGAAGGAAGTGCGCGGCAACCAGCGCGTCACTTCCGACAATCCGGAAGGGCAGTACGAGGCGCTCAAAAAGTATGGCAACGATCTGGTCGACATGGCCCGCGCCGGCAAGCTCGATCCGGTCATCGGCCGCGACACCGAGATCCGCGACGTGATCCGCATCCTCTCCCGCAAGACCAAGAACAACCCCGTGCTGATCGGCGAACCGGGCGTCGGCAAGACCGCCATTGTCGAGGGGCTGGCCCAGCGCATCCTGCGCGGCGATGTGCCGGAGGGGCTCAAGGACCGCACGATCTTCAGCCTCGACATGACGGCCCTCATGGCCGGCGCCAAGTACCGCGGCGAATTCGAGGAGCGGCTCAAGGCCGTGCTGACCGAGATCAAGGCCGCGGCCGGGCGCATCATTCTTTTCATCGATGAAATCCACACCATCGTCGGCGCCGGTCGCACCGAGGGGTCCACCGATGCCGGCAACATGCTCAAGCCCATGCTCGCGCGCGGCGAACTCCATTGCATCGGCGCGACGACGCTCAACGAGTACCGCAAATACATGGAGAAGGACGCCGCCTTGGAACGTCGCTTCCAGCCGGTGGTGGTCGAGCCTCCCAACGTGGAGGACACCATCTCCATCCTGCGCGGTCTGAAGGAACGTTTCGAGCGCCACCACAACGTCCAGATCCAGGACGCGGCGCTGGTCTCCGCCGCCGTGCTGTCCGACCGCTACATCCAGGAGCGCTTCCTGCCGGACAAGGCCATCGACCTGCTGGACGAAGCCTGCGCCTCCATCCGCACCGAGATGGACTCCATGCCCGCCGAACTGGACGAGACCACCCGTCGCGTCACGCGCCTGGAGATCGAAGAGACCGCGCTGAAAAAAGAAAAGGACCGCTCCAGCCAGGCGCGCCTCGATGAACTGCGCAAGGAACTGGCCGACCTGCGCGCCAAGGGCGACGCCATGAAGGCGCAGTGGCAGAACGAGAAACGGCTGCTGGAGGAGACTCGCAAACTGCGCGAGGAACTGGAGACGGCGCGCCATGCCTACGAGGCGGCCGAACGCACCTCCGATCACGAGAAAGCGGCGGAACTCCGCTACGGCCGCATTCCCGAACTGGAAAAGAAACTCCAGGCCAAGCAGACCCAGATCCGGAAACAGGGCGGCGCCCGGACGCTGCTGCGCGAGGAGGTCACCGAAGAGGAGATCGCCGAAGTTGTCGCACGCTGGGCCGGCATTCCGGTCACCCGCCTGATGGCGGGCGAACGCGAACGGTTGTTGCATCTCGGCGACGCGCTGAAGCGCCATGTGATCGGTCAGGACGAGGCCGTGGACGCCGTGGCCGACGCGGTGCTGCGCGCCCGCGCCGGCATCAAGAACCGCCGCCGCCCGGTGGGCGCGTTTCTTTTTCTCGGCCCGACCGGCGTGGGCAAGACCGAACTCGCACGCTGTCTGGCGGCGGAACTGTTCGACTCCGAGGAGAGCATGATCCGCATCGACATGAGCGAATACATGGAGAAACACACCGTCTCCCGCCTGGTGGGCGCGCCGCCCGGCTATGTCGGCTACGAGGAGGGCGGCCAACTCACGGAAGCTGTGCGCCGCAAGCCGTACAGCGTGGTGCTGCTCGACGAGATCGAGAAAGCCAACCCGGATGTCTTCAACATCCTGCTGCAGGTGCTGGACGATGGCCGCCTCACCGACGGCCACGGCCGAACGGACAGCTTCCGCAACGCCATCGTGATCATGACCAGCAACGTGGGGTCGGAGTTTCTGGCTGACGCCGCGTCGGACAAGTCGGACCGGTCGGACAAGTCCGACATCCCGGAGAAGACCCGCGCCGCGGTGATGGAAGCGCTCAAGGCTTTCTTCCGGCCGGAGTTCCTGAACCGCCTCGACGAGACGGTGCTCTTCCGCCCGCTCGGCATGCCGCAGATCGAGGCCATTGTGCGGCTGCAGCTCGATGACCTGCGCCAGCGCCTCGTGGAGCAGGAATTGAAACTCGATGTCACGGACAAGGCCGTCAAGTGGATCGCCAAAACCGGGTTCGACCCGGTCTACGGCGCCCGTCCGCTCAAACGTACGATCCAGCGCGAGATCGAAACGCCGGTGGCGCGACAGATCGTGGGCGCGGCCTACGCGCCCGGCGCCACGGTGACCGTGGATGCGACGGAAAAAGGGCTGAAGATCAAGTAGGCGTTCTTCGTTCGTGGTTGGGGAGCAAAAGCGAAGACCAGTGGAACCGGGTTTTCGGACGAGCGAGATTACCGTGGTCGAATCCGAAATCGGGTGAACGGCGTTCTCCAACCACGAACGAAGAACCACGAACGAAGAACGGAAAACGTTCGTCTACGCCGTTTCCACCCCCAGCCACTCCAACACCTTCACGATCTGCTCGTCCCACCGGTCCCAGGAGTGGCCGCCGGGGCCTTCGGAATAATCCACCTTCAACCCGAGCTTGCGCGCATGGTCGCGGAAGCGCAGGTTGTCCGCGTACAGAAAATCTTCCGTGCCGCACCATTGAAACAGGCGCGGCTGCGGTTTGCGGGAGCTGGCGAGTTTTGCGGCGACGTGCAGCAAGTCGTTGCTTGTCCCCTTCGGGCTTTTGTCGCTGATCAGTTGCAGAATCGCCTTCCGTTCAGCGGAAGCCCAGATGCCGGTCAGGTCCAGTGCACCGGAAAGGCTCGCGGCGGCAACATAGCGCTCGGGCAGATTCAGCGCCAGCTTGAATGCGCCATAGCCGCCCATGGAAAGCCCCGCCGCGAAATTGTCCTGGCGTTGCGCCGAAAGCGGAAAATACTGGCGCATCTGTCCGGGAAGTTCTTCGCTCAGGTACGTCCAGTACTTCAAGCCGTACTGCATGTCGGCATAGAAACTGCGATCCACGGCGGGCATCACCACGGCGAGGCGGTAGGCGGCCGCATACCGCTCGATGCTGGTGCGGCGCTGCCAGATCGTGTGGTCATCCGAAAGCCCGTGCAGCAGCCAGAGCGTCGCCAGCGGACGGCTCGGCTCCTTGCGGTTGTCCGGCAGGATCACGTCCGCGGAGCAGGCCAGACCGAGCGTCGACGAGCCAAAGTTACAGTGAAAAAGCGCCATGATGCGATGTCCTTTCTTGAGAGGAATTCAGGATTCAGGATTCAGAATGGAGGCGCATGAACCTAAGGCGGGCCTGAGCCCGCAACCGAAATCAAAATCGCTGTCGGAATCGGAACTCGATACCGATGTTGAATTCCGCTTCCTGATCCACTACTCCTCCGGTTACGATGGGGGCATGTTACCCGACTTTTCTTGCGCGGCCAAGCCGAAGCAGAATCCGCGCCGCGCCGCGGCGCGGATTCTGCTCGTCACGCCGCCCATGGTTCAGATCAACACGCCGTACCCGGCCACGGCAGTGCTGGCGGGTTTCCTGCAGGAACGTGGCTTCCGCGTGGCACAGGCCGACCTTTCGCTCGGTCTTGCGCTGCGGCTCTTCTCTGCCGATGGCTTGCGGCAGGCGGAAACCGCCATCCGCGCGCGGCGCAGTTCGCGCACGCCTGCCACGCGGAATTTTCTAGCCCACGCGGAGACGTACATTCGGACTGTGGACAGCGTGGTGGCCTTCCTGCAAGGTCACAACGACACGCTGGCCTGGCGGATTGCCGGCGGGGGATTTCTTCCCAGGGGGCCGAGATTCCGGATGGCGGAGTCATCGGTCATTGGTCATTGGTCATTGGGGGGACAACCCATGCCCAATGACGCGGCGCAGCCGCAAATGACCAATGACTTTCCCAAACACCTCGCCAGCCTCTACCTCGACGATCTGGCGGACGCCATCCGTGAAGGGGTGGACCCGCGTTTCGGATTTGCGCGCTATGCCGAGCACCTGGCCGTGGCGGCGCCGCGATTCGATCCGCTGTTGCGGGCGCTGGCAGGGCGGACGACGCTGGTGGACCGGATGCTCGATGCGTTGACGGACACGTTGTTGGCGGAACACAAACCTGCGCTGGTCGGACTCACCGTGCCATTTCCCGGCACGCTCTATGGCGCGCTGCGCATCGCGCGCCGCATCCGCCAACTCCGCCCGCGCACCCGCATTACGCTCGGCGGCGGCTACATGAACACCGAGTTGCGCGAACTCGACGACCCGCGTGTGTTCGACTTCGTCGACCACATCTGTTTCGACGATGGCGAAGAACCGCTGCTGCGCATCGTGCAAAATCTCGCCGGCGAGCGCGTGCCGCTGGTGCGCACGTTGACGCGGCAGCGCGGGCGGGTGGTGGGGAGTGCGGAGTGTGGAATGCGGAATGCGGAATTGGGAATGCAGCAAGAGGAAAGCGGGGCGTTGGTTTCCAACTCTGCACTCCGCACTCTGCACTCCGCGTTTGAGACTCCGCACTCCGCATTCCGCATTCCGCACTTCTCGGGCCTTCCCCTTGACCGGTACATTTCCATGGCGGAGTCGCCCAACCCGATGCACCGCATCTGGTCCGACGGCCGTTGGCTGAAAATCCAGTTAGCGCACGGCTGCTACTGGCGGCAGTGCCGCTTCTGCGACACGGCGCTCGACTACATCGGCCGCTATGTTCCGCCGCGCGCGGAGGCCGTGGTGGACCGGATGGCCGAACTGCATCGCCGCACCGGCCTATCGGGATTTCACTTCACGGACGAGGCGCTGGCGCCCGCGCTGTTGCGGCAGGTGTCGGAGCGCTTGGCGACGCGTGGCACGTGCTGCACCTGGTGGGGGAATATCCGCTTCGAGCGCGCGTTTACGCGCGACCTCGCCGCGGTCATGGCGCGCGCCGGGTGCGTGGCGGTGACCGGCGGATTGGAATGCGCCCACGACCGTTTGCTGGCGCTGATGAACAAGGGGATTGCCTTGCGCAGCGCGGCGCGCACCTGCAAGGCCTTTGCCGATGCCGGGATCCACGTGCATGCCTACCTGATGTACGGCTTCCCGACCCAGACGGTTCAGGAGACCGTCGACGGGCTGGAATACGTGCGGCAGCTCTTTGCGGCAGGTGTCATCCAGTCCGCCTACTGGCACCGCTTCGCACTGACCTGCCATAGCCCGATTGCGGCGGCGCCGGAAGCGTTCGGCATCCGCATCCGGCGGCCGCGAAGCGTTCCCGGCCGCACCTTCGCGCGCAACGAACTCATCTATGAAACGCTGCCCGGCCGCGGTGTGTCCGGGCAGAATCTCATTCTGTTGGGAGAGGGGCTACGCCGGGCAACCTACAACTACATGCTGGGTGTTGGATTCGACGAGCCCGTGTCCGCCTGGTTCGACAGGGAAGTTCCCGAATCGTCGTTGCCGCCGGATTTCGTGGCGCGGGCGTAAGCATCTGCAAACAGATTTTTGGGAACGAAAAATCTATGGTTTGAGCAACGTCAGATCCCACGTCAGCACGACGGTGTCGGCTACGGGAACGAAAGTTACGGATCCGAGCACGATGTCACCAGGCAGGAGTGTGTCGGCGGTTACTGTGCCGCCAGAGTTCCGCACGATCACCGCAGGCTCGTCGGCAGAACCCATCACGCCCTGCTGCGTCGGTTCGATCGTGACGGTGGCGGACAGGTCGTCCGGCGTCGCGACTGCGGTTGGCAGGGCAACTTTTGGTATCCCGGCGTGTACGGCGATGGACAGGAGTTCCGGCGCTTGCAGGACCAGCCCGGCATTTGTGCCGGACCAGCGTAGGGCGCCGAAGGTGCGCAGCAACACGACGGGCGTCTGCGACACGGAGTCGACGGGCGAGGACGAAGCCTGCGATACGGCGGCGCGCACAGCAGGCGCGGTCCAGGTAAAGTTCTGTCCGGTCGAGTTGGCGATCAGCTTGCTATAGGACTTGCTCGTCGGCGAGAAGACGCCGCCCAAGCCGTTGGACGGCGTGACGCTGCCGATCCAACTATAGGGCACGGTCATGGCATAGGCGCCGTTGACGCCGGTCGTGGTTGCGCCCACGCCGGAGAAGGTGAGCACAATTCCT
>Ga0073936_10004927_pt1 | contig 18216 bp, 7 predicted proteins | sample AliMusrvi5mmetaG_FD_87041 | JGI IMG/M metagenome (GOLD analysis project Ga0073936, IMG submission 87041) | Freshwater lake bacterial and archeal communities from Alinen Mustajarvi, Finland, to study Microbial Dark Matter (Phase II) - Alinen... | ecosystem: Environmental > Aquatic > Freshwater >... | reverse complement strand
GCGTGGCGCAGGCACTTCCTGCCAGAGGTGGGATTTCTTGGTGGCGATGACCCGCCCACCGCGGCTGAGGCTGGCTTTCCAGGCCAGCACGCGGCCGTTTTTGATGTAGTCCTTGCCAATGATGGCAAATTCGACCTTGCCGGACGTCTGGCTGGCGGGGAAGCGCTTGACCATGTGCTTGACCAGGCTGGCGGTGGCGCCTTGTTGGAATTCAAACCGCACCTCAACCTCGCCGGCGGGGGCTTCCGGCGGGATGTCCCACAACAGCGTGTAATAGGCACCGAGCCGCGTGGCGCGCTCGGCCATGCTGACGGCCCCGTACAAGCGGCGCTGCTTTTCACCGCGGACCATCGGGTCTTCCACGGCGTCGGTTTGCTGATTTAGCATCTTGAACTGCTTGACGACCAAGGGTTCCTTTTTTCCGGCGCAGGCGCCAAGCACGAAGAGCAGCAGAAGCAATGGCCAACGGTTCACGCCCGCCATTCCAGCAGGCCGCCTACCGAATTCAAGCCGGAACCGCGAAAGCTCAGCCCAGCAGATGCTTGGATAGAATCGCCAGTTTGCGCGCCTTGGACACCCGGTAGCGCGTTTCGAACACCCGGAAGCCGCCGGCGCGCATCTGGCGCAGCAGCACTTGATAGATCTCGCCCATGATGCGGGCCGGCAGCAACGCGGCGCGGTCGGCGGCGGGCAGGCAGGCGGCGGCCTCGCGGAATAGCCCGTCGGCGCGCTCGGCCTCGTGGGCCATGAGCGCCAGGAAGCGCGCGTCATACACCCGGCCGAGCAGGTCCGCCTCGCTGTAGTGGAAGCGGGCGAGGTCGGCGGCGGGCAGGTAGATGCGCTCGCCATTGGCCAGATCCTCGCTGATGTCGCGCAGGATGTTGGTGAGTTGAAGGGCCTGGCCGAGGGTCACGGCGTAGTGTTCGGAGGCCGGTTCGGTGCAGCCGAACAGTCGGATGGAAACCAGCCCGACCGCGCCGGCGACTTTCCAGATGTAGGCTGACAGGTCCTCCCAGGTGGCAAAGCGTTGCGGCCGGAGGTCCATCAGGCAGCCGTCAATGATGGCCACCAGCAGCGGGTTGGGAAGCTGGTGGCGGTCGCGCAGCGCCAGAAACTCCTGTTGGAACTCGTCCGGCGCGGCAAACCCGTCGAGCAGTCCGGCTTTCCAGGCTTCCAAGGCGGCCTGGCGTTGCTCGAGCGGCAGGCCGGGGGCATCCGCCAGATCATCCATGCTGCGGCAAAACGCGTAGAACACGACCATGTCATCGCGCCGGGCCTTGGGCAGGATGTTGAGGGCGAAGGCCAGATTCGACTTGGCGCGACGGGTGATTTCGGACGCGGCGGACACGGCGCCTAGTGGATGAATCCCCAATGGCCGGTGGTGATGGGCCACAGTGCGATGAGTGCCGGACCGACGAGGTTGAACTCCTTGACCGGTCCCCAATAACGCGAGTCCAGCGAGTTGCCGGTGTTGTCGCCAAGCGCGGCATACTCGCGCATGCCGAGGCGGGCGTGGTCGGCGAGTTCCAACACGTCGCCGGGCTTGCTGAGGTAAGGGGGGGGGCGGCGGGGATCCGGCTGGGCCAGGCCATAGCCATTCGGGTTCATGGCATAAGGCCCCTGCGCCTGGCTCACGCGCTGGATGCCGAACTCCTGAACGATTTTCCCGTGGTTCAACAGATAGGGGGAGTTGATGGAAAGCTGGTCGCCGGGCACGCCGCAGAGGCGTTTGATGTAGTGGGATCCGGGCTCCGAGTTACCGCTTTGCTCCTTGATGCCGCGGATGTCGATGGTGTCAAAGACAAACACCTCACCGCGCCTGGGCTGGCGGAAGTGATAGGAAAACTTGTCCACCAGCACCAGGTCGCCGCTGTCAATGTAGCCTTCGCACAGGACGGTGCCCTTTTTCAGGATGTTATTGTTGGCACGCGCCCCTTGGATCGCCTCAGCCAGCCCGATTTCCTTCATCTGGGTCGCCGGGGCCGGCAGGGTGAGCGGCTCGGAATCGGTGAACCCGAGTTGCGAGCGACTGAAAAAATGCAGCCACTGGTAGTCGGCGAGGTCAAGCTGGCCGCTTTCGAGGTAGCGAAGCTGGCGGTCGCGGTCATTGATGATCTTGACGTAGCTGCGGCCGCGCAGGAGGAATTGTTCAAGGCGGACGGGCAACGCCGGCCAGGTGGCTTCGGGGGCTTTGGTACCGATGATGCCGTTGAGGGTGGGCATCATCGAGCCGGTGGGAATGCGAAACGGCTGCAGGTAGTAGGCGCGCAGACCTAGCGCGATGACGATGGCCACAAACATCACCTCGACGTTTTCCTCAAACCAAGTGAGAGCCTTCTCGTGGGGCAGGGCGTTCTCGCAGGCAGCCCGCAGTTGCTTGGACGCCTCATCGCATTGAGCGCGCTCACCGGCCTGGGTGGCGGCGAGCACATCCAGCCGCCGCGAGCTGATTTCATCCACGCGCTCGGGTTTGAGCAGATCGCGTTTGTAATGAATGAACTTCAGCGCGCCCTTGGCGAGCAACTTGGCTTCCTTTTTCCACTTCGGCGTGAACATGAGCGCCAGTGTCCACCGGTTTTCCGCCCAGCGCAAGCCCGGACTGCGAGTGAAAGGCGCTGGAAGGAGCCTCGGAAGGAGCCTCCTTTTATCAAAACCATCTTGACACGGTGCAATGGTGACTCCGTTTATCACAAGCGGTTGGAGGTAGCCCTGATGGGCTGGCTGGTCCCAAGGACCGGCGCACCTTCTCAAATCGTAGGATCCCGATGGGTCTCCCGTGATCGGAAGACACAGACCATGGCGATCACCACCCACGCGGCCATGTAAAGGGCCGGGCCATCGGGCCAGCCCCGCCTGCGGAGCATCCACTCCGCCAACATCGGCGAGCTGCCCGCGAACAACGCCATGGCGAGACCGTAGGCGATGGAAAAGACCAGGCAACGCACCGGCTTGGGCAGCAGCTCGGCGACCATCGCCCCCTGCACACCATAAACCAGACCGATCGGAACCGCCATGAACAGTTGGGCGCTCAAAAACGCGGTAGCCGGCTCCAACACCGGACCTCCGGGCCAGAGCCGCGCTGCCAGACACAGGGACATCACCGGCACCGTTAGGATCAGGATGATGCCATTGGACCACAACGAGACGATCCTGCGCCCGGACCGGTCGGACCACCACCCGCCCAGCACGATGAAGGGCAACATGACGACCAGCGCGACGGTATTGAGCGCCTCCACCGGGACCGCCCGGTGAGCCTGTGCGGTGACATCCACGGCAAACACAAATACCAGATAGAGCGCGACATTGGCACCAGTCACCACGCCGATGATGCTGCCGAGGTCCCGCCAGTGCCGTTTCACCACGACGAGCAACGCGTCATGCGTCGTCGCGACGTCCGAAGCCTCCATCGTCTCGGGAATGTGCCGTCGCAACCACATGCCGAACAGGGTAACGCCAAAACCCATCAGAAAGGGGAGCCGCCAACCCCAATCGGCGAGGGCGGCATCGCCCAGCACCTGACGGGTGAGCCACACCGCACCACTCGACAACAGAATGCCGATCATGGTGCCAAGCGTGGCAAAGCTGCTGAAAAATCCCCGCCGCCCCGCTGGCGCGACCTCGGTGGCATAGGTCATCGAACCGGTGTATTCGCCGCCAAGCGAGAACCCCTGCGCAAGCCGCAACAACACCAACAGAATCGGCGCGCCAATGCCGATGCTCGCATAGGTGGGCAACAGCCCGATCGCGCAACTGGACAGACCGAGAATGGCAACCGACAGCACTAACAGCGCGCGCCGGCCCACCCGGTCGCCGAAGCGGCCCAACACCACCGCCCCAACCGGTCGCGCGAAATACCCGATGGCAAACACCGTGAAGGTCGCCAGATTGGTGGCCACCGGATCGTGGCTGGGAAAAAAGTGCGGACCGATGAACGGCACCATGTACCCGTAAACCGCAAAATCAAACCACTCCAACACGTTGCCCACCACACTGGCCGCTATCGCCCGCCACAGCGTGGCGCGAGTGATGGCATCGCTTGGAACGGACTCTTGCGGTGTGATCATGGGTTTCAGGTTGACAGCAAGCTCCACCCTCCTTAGGGCGGGCTACCCCAGGCTTTCTTGGCCCAGACGTCCATGGCCTCATACTTGTCCTGCCAGGTGGTGTACATGGCGCCAACGATGCCGGGAACGTCCTTGGTGTTATTGCGCCATTCGGTAATGGCGGATCCATCATCGTCGCCGTCGTAATAGCCGGAGAGAATCTGTTTGAGGCCCAAATCCGCAAAAAATTGACAGTTCTTGCCCTTCAATGAGCCATACCAGTTGACGATTCCCACATCCTTGTCCAAGCCCTTCCACGAGCCCCTGAGCGAACCGTTCACCGCATAGAAATGATCCACCGCGTTATGCAGCGGGTCGAACATATCACTCCAGACCCAGATGCCGGCATCGGGCCGGATCCCGCGGATGATCTGTGCCGCCTGATGCACGTTCCAGGCCAACAGTTCGCCCGGTGTCATCTTCTTGCTCTGGCACAGCGCACATTGGTTCATCACCCTTAGCTCGTCGTGCGACATGAGGAAAGCCGCCGGATGAATCAGGTCGTTGATTCGCTTCACATCCGTCTCCCACTCGGTGAAAATCCTCGGCTCGCTGAGACAACTCGTGATCCGGTCCTCGTAAACAATGATGGGATGATAGTAACTGACCCGCAGCCGCTCCCCGTCCTTGATGCGCGTGGTTGGAGCGAGCTTGATCGCCGGCTGCTCGTGATATGCCACCCAAGGATGCAACTGCGGATCGACGATTTTGACGAAATCGCGGCCTTCCTCATAGGCCGTGCCGCTCTCGCTTCGCACCGCGACCGGGCATCCCGGCCGCCGCAGGACATTGACAAGACCGATTTCCTCCACCCTGAGGTCGTCCCACCACATTTTGCCCTCCTTGCCACTCCACGATCCGAGATAGAGATTGGCCGTGGTGTTGTCCATGCTGTTGAAGCCGATGTCATAGTGCTTCCAATCCTGCGTCCGCGCGACGCGAACGGTCTGGAAACTGAGCGCGCCCAATCCATCGGTCTTGAGGACCTTGACCTCGGGATCGGCCGGCGACAGGTTTTCCGATTTCAGCCAGAAAGATATGTGATACTGACGCTGCGGCTGAAGTTTGATCTGCTGCATGATGCGACAGTGCCGCGCCGGGTTCTTGCCGATATTCTCCATGCGCAGCGAAGCCGTGCCGCCATGCTTCACCTCGCGATCGACAAACGTCGTCACCCCTTCGTCGTCCTGGAACGACCAGTTCTTGAAATGGTTGCCGGCAAACTCCTCGAAATCGGCGTTCGCCACGCGGGTCGGGTTGTCGGCAAGTAAGGTTGCCCTGCCGCCATGAGCCACAAACAGGGCGTCCTTCACCGGCAAGCCCTCGACATAGTTGCGGTCGTGGGAACCGCCCATGACAATGGCGATGAGGTCAAGCCCGTTGCGTTTCGCAGCCTCCCGCACTTCCACGGCTTTGGATTCCGCCAGGTCGCATGAGAAAGCCACCCCGTTGTAGCCGGCCGCCTTGGCGCGGGGAAACCGCTCGATCATCCGATCCACTTCCTTCGGATCTTTCATGTCCCGCCAGATAAACAGCCAGCGTTTCTGCATCGGGCCGGACGGACGGGCATCAGCCGCCGCTCCGACAGGTCGCGTTTCAGCGCCAACACCACATGGAATCAAGGCGGTGAGAACCATGAGGGACGCCACCCCTGCCGAGATATAGTTATGTTTCATAATATATAATATATAATATATACCCTTCATTTATCGTTATCGTTGCAAATCGGCGCAGCCCGCCGATCCTTGCTTCGCGTTGGATCGTGACACCATGGAAGGGCCGCAGTCAATGGCAATCATTGGCTGACCTGTCATCGCGGGTGCACGGCAGGAAATGTCACGGAGGGGCCACCTCCGAATCGCCCATCCTTAACGGCGATTCGGAGATCGCCGCTCCTTGGGCGTCCGGGAGTTTCAGATGATCGGCCTTTTGGAAAAAGAGATCGAGATTGCCACCGCACTGTGCGAGCAGGTTTTGGAACAGCGGCATCTTGTCGGCATAGATGTTGAGCGAGACGATATGGGCGTTGTTGATGTCTTCCTGGAGCCAGTAGTCAAGGCCGCGCCCACCCCAGCGGCGGCGGAGGTCGCGGAATTGATCGCGCAGTTTCGCTAGAATCGCCGCCTTCTTGAGCCGCATGCCCGCAACCGGCTGGCCGGACGCATAGAGCGCATCGAGCTCCCGGCGGGAGCGATCGACCTCCTGATAGAACTGGCGCCGCCGCACGAACCGGCCCTCGTAATGGCGCAGGTCAGCCAAGCGCCCTTGGTGGCGCAGCCAACGTTTCACGCCTTCCTCCGCGACGACGTTGGCGAGCGATTCATTGAACACGGTATCGCCGCGATGGAACACCTTGCGGTGGGTCAGCTCATGGAAAATCGTCTCCGCCAGATCGATGTCCGGATAATCGACGAAGGTGTTGAGCACCGGATCATGAAACCAGCCGAGAGTCGAGTACGCGTCCACCGGTCCGACCAAGACCTCGTAGCCCTGCTGGCGAAGTTGGGCGGCAAGTGCGTTGCTGTCGTATTCGCGGAAATAGCCGCGGTAGTCCATTTTCCCGATGGCGGGGTAGGTCCAAGTCTTGGGTTTCAAGGAAAACTCCGGCGCGGCATACACGACCCACACGACGTGCTTGCGCCCGAGATTGGCATATTTGCCATAACTCGCATTGCCGGGAAGTGATAGGTAGGCGCTGGCAAAACGCCGGATCTGCTCCACCCCCTCAAGTTGGCGGCGCAGCGTGGGCGAAGTCGCCGGATCCGCCATGACCTGGTTGTTAGGGCGGCTCTTGCGCAGGATCTCGAGTTGCCCACCGACCGCTTGGCCATAGAACCGCAGCGTCTCGCAGGAAGGCAGCAACACCAGCGCCACGAGCGCGGATTGGATCAGGGTCGGAAGTCGGAACATGGCAGCGAAAACATTACCCCGGAAGCATTGACCAGATTGGGGCCGATCACAAGCGGGCCGCGTGGTTTTCCACGCGGCCAAGTCCACCTTCTGGCGGACTACGGCGACCTCACTGCTGCTGCCGCAGGCGAAAGAAGCGCCGCGGCTCACCGGAGCCGGGATGGTGATAGATGCGCTCGGTGGCTGAGATTTCGACGGGATCGGTAATGCGGGCCCATGACGCCGGATTGGCGAGGTCGAGGGTCGTTTCCAGGTTGGCACCAATCAATTCCAGCGGCCAAGCGAGATCGAGCAAGGTTCCGCGCGGGGCGCTTGCATCCGGGACGCGGATAACAATTTGCACCCCGGAGAGATCGGACGCCGCTGGCTTCGAATTGGGGTCGAGTGGGTCGGTGCCGGCGAGATATTCGTCAAGGTTGCTGAAGCCGTCGGCGTCGGCGTCGCCATTCGGATCGGTGATCCCGAAAAACTTTTCCCAGGCATCCGGAATCCCGTTGTGATTGGCATCGACAAGCGCCGGCGGCGCAACCAGCGGCGGAGCGGCAATGACATAAGTCGCGCTTCGCAGCGGCGTGATGTCATCGACTCCCCCAAACGCCGAACCGGCGTAGGCTTGAAACGTGGTTGTCGCGGCAATCTGCGGCGGTGCCGCGGGGTCGTAATCGGTCCACGGCTGGTTAGAGTCGGTGCGATAACGAATCTGCAAATCGGGGATGACGCTGAGCCGCACGGTGAGCATGGTACCCCCAGCTGGGTGATAGGTTCCCGGTGGAGGGGAAAAGGTCACCTCGCCGACCGGCGGGCCGACGGCAGGCGTGAGCGTGGCGAGGCTGGTGTCGCTGGCGGTTTGATTGAGGGTAGGAAAATCATTGTCGAACCCGGCGCCGAGATCCACCACGGCGGGCGAGCCAAGCCCGAGCGTGCCGCCTAGCGAGCGCTGCGAGGTGACTTGAAGCACGCCGCTGTGGATCGTCGCGCTCACACTCCAAGCGCCGGCTTGGAGCACCTTGAGCAAAGGCGCGTCCGGCGTGGTATTCGGATCACCCGCATACACGAGCACATTGGCGCGACGCGAGGCGCACGGCGAGCTGGGCAGCGAACCACTCGCGACGAGCGTGTGCTGGGTGCCGTTGAAATTCCAGCGTTGCCAGCCGGTGGAGCTGCCGTGGCCGCCATTCGCGCCGTTGAGCAGCAGGAAGTGGCCGCCGCCGAGCGCTCCGGCCAGGGAGAATTGCATGCCGGTTGGGGCCGTGAGGGACTCACGCTGCACCGGTGCGTTGGTGCCATCGAAATCGTAGATGCCCGCCGAGGCGCCATCGCCGAAGATGACGAGCAATTGCGCGCCAACCGGCTTTGGAATGACAATGATTTCGGCGATTGGCTTGCCGAAATCGAAGGTGCTGCCGCTGCCAAAGATGAAGCCAAAATGGCCCGAGCCCACTTGAACCACCGGGCTCACTTGCAGCGTCGAATTGCCTGCCGCATAGAACAAGAACTCCGTGAGACCGTTGTTCGCAAAATCGTCCGCCACCCAGGTGGCGTCAGCCGCCAGCGACGCCACGCCCGGCCCGCCGTCGAGCGGACTGTACGGACGCGTGATGAATTGACTCCCACCTGCAACCGGCTGCATCGCCGCGAGCATCCACGGCTCGGTGTCGGAAAACCGCGCGCGATTGCCGTGAACCAGGGGCGCATCCAGCACCTGCATGTAGTTAGATGTCGCGCTCGTCCCGTCCCAATAGCTTCCGCCGAGCGTGCCGCTACCCGGCGGATCATCCGATTCCGTGCCGATCACGAGATCATCAATTCCATCCGTGCCGAATTGGCCGCCAAAAATATCAAGCGCAACGACCAGGTTCGGCGCCACGCCGGGCGGTGCGGCGGAAGCTGGCACGACGCTTCCACTCGGCCACACTTGCACGCGATTCCATGGCGGCGCCGCCACGGCAAAACCCTGCGCGATGCTGGCCGCAGTGAAATTTCCGACGGTCAGCGCGCTCACCTGGTCGAGGCCGACGGACACCGGATCGAGCCAGAGAAAGGTGCCATCCGCCTGTTGCAGCGCGAGCTGGCGCACGCCGCTGAGCTTGTCCACGACGAGCAAGTCCACGTTGCCATCGCCATCGGCATCAAGCGTCGAGCTCAGTTCGGTTGGAGTTTCGTAGGTGAACGGCGCGGCTAGCAGCCGGCTGCACGCAGCCAGTGCCACGCCAACAACAAAGTTGATCGCTCGATGTTTCATGGCTTTGCAGTGATGGTGATCTCGCCGCACGGGATCGTCTGGATCGGTTCGCCGAGCGAATTGAAACGCATCAACCAATAGCGGTAGCACGCGCCGGTGACGACCGGCTGGGTGTCCACAAGATAGAGTTCGGCCTTGGGATTGACGGTATACAGCAGCAGGTCCGGCCCTGGTCCGAGCCATCTGAAAAACGGGTCCATCAGTTTCGACATGGTCCAGATCGGAAGTTGTGGATCGACAAAGCTGATCGTCGGGATTTTGGTGATGAGAGGCGAGGCCTGGATCACATCACCCGATACGGATGGAAAGGCGGCGTTGCTCACTTGTTGGCGATACAACACAAAGGGCAGCAGCCTCTGCGATGCGTCCGTGGCGTGTGGATAGATCTGATTGTTAGGGTCGCCTTTGCCGCTGCCTGTGTAGCCCGGTCGAAACCCGAGGACCATATTGCCGGTGCTGTCAACGGTGAAGATCGTTTGCTGATCCACCGGCACCGCACCGACACGGATGCCCACCGGCGTTTGATCGGGAACCACCGAGTAGGTTGCCGTGACGTGCCCATAACTCCAGTGCCAGATCAACCGGTTCGGATCGACATTGCGAAAATCAATCACGCTGATGCCACTGTTGAACGCGCCCACGGGCGGCAACGGGCGGGCGGGCCAGGCGATGTTAGGCGGTGGCGCGACCGGCGGCTGCCACTGGAAATCGAGGCTGCGGCTCGAGTCTCCCAGTTCGCCGCCGGGACCTAGCGCACGGAGCCAGACGCTGTAATTGAGATTGGGGTCTACCGTCATGGTGACGGAGAACTTCGGCCCGGCACCGAGGCCGGAGCCGACCTTGCCGGTTAGAAAACTCTCGTTCACGGGCGCCACAAACCGCAAGGTCTGCTCGAATTTGCTAGTGACCTTGTGGACACTCGGCAGCGTCGCCATTCGCAACGAGAAGTTTGTGATGGCCGCGATCCCCGAGCCCGAGCCGGTCCCGGTCGATGGCTTCGCCGTTTTGAAAAACACCTCGAATCGATCGACATGCTCCGGCGGACAAATCCACGACAGAGTCACCGTCGGCGCGGCGAGCGTGCCGCCAAAGTCCGCCGGCTTCGGCGTGAGCAGCACCGGGGTCGGTGGCTTGTCACCGGTGAAGCGCAGCGAGCCAAGCCGCCGCATGGCGCTCGGGCGGCCGCTTTCGTCGAGCAATTGTGCGAAATAATGCACGTGCCCGTTGGACACGGGCGGTGCCGGGTCCTCCCAGTTGAGGGTGGCCGCGCCTCTGCGCAACCCCTGCGCGATGAGTGTTAGGGGTCCGTCCTCCACGCGGCGATAGACCCGATACTGTTCGGAGCTTGTGGGGAAAGGCAAGCTGAACTGCGGATGAAAAACCCGGCCCGTGTCCGGTGAAGAGGTTAGATGCACGTCCGCCGGCCAGTCGCCCGCGGGCGCACCCAGCGACGCCCACAACGGATCGCTCGCGTGGTCCGCGTCCTGCCGTTCGCCTTCGGAAATGGCGCCCGCGAGAAAATGATAGAGCACGAATTGATTCCCGGTCGGATCCACGCCTGCCGCGCTGGAATCCGCCCAGCTGCTCAAGAAACCCGTGGTCGATTCCGCGCGGCATTGCACATCGAGGGTGTCGGATAGGGACACCAGCGGCAGCGTCCATGAATACTCAACCATGTCGTCATCCTCCGGAAAAACCAGAGCCGTCTCCGGTACCACTTCCGTAGCGCCGTCCATGACGTGAAGATGTGCGGCGATCACGCCGCGATTTCGCCGCGCGCATTGCGCGGTGAATTGGACAACCGAGGTGTCGAGCGGATCGCTGGAAGTCGTGTTGGCCGCTGGCAGGTCGCTGATGCATGCGACGCGCAGGCAATCAAGCACTGGCGGCGCGATGTCCGCGGCAGCCGGTGCGGGCGGCGCGCTTTGGTTACGCAACGCGCCGAAGACCGGCGGACTCAACGCGGAGGTGAGGTCGCCGCAACCCGGCGGGCTTTGATGCACCGCCCGCACGGCAAACCACCACGTCTTCCCCACATTCGGGAGTCCACCGCCATCGTCGGCGACGTGCAGCGTTTGCTGCGCCGCGGCGGGATCGGCCACGCTCGCGATACGGGCGATGGCTGTCGGGTGTGCCGGATCGATCGGATTGGCGGTCAGATCCAACAGCCCTTGCTGTGCCGCGGCGTGCGCCGCCAGATCGTCACCACGGAAAATCTCGTAGGTCGTCGGGGCTGTCCCGTCGCCCGCGGCATTCGTCAGCCAAGTTACGTCGAGAGACTGGCTGGTCGCAAGCGTCCAAATATTGGCGACGGCGAGGTGCGACGGCACGTGCGGCGGGATGCGGCCACACACCGTCGCCAGTACCCCTGCGGAAACCGCGCCCGGCTTGCCTAACGCATCGGCACCCGCCGCAAAATAGTAATACTGCGCGCCTTCGGTCAGCGCCACGCCGCCCGCTGCATGGCGCCCGTTATCATCTGCTAGATAGGATGTCGTCGCGTCCGCCACAAAATCCGCGACATCGCTTGCGGCGAAAAGTTTTGGTGAAAAAACCGGGCCGCCCACGCGCTTGACGTCGGCGGCGTTGCCAAGCGTGAGCGCATCGAGCGCCGCGCCGGCAGGCGGCGTGGTGGTGAACCCGTGGCTTTCGGCAAACGCGCGGCTCACCCGCCAGACCACATCGCCGTGATGCCGCGTGCCTGCTTGCCGCAATTCCAATGGCGTGGCCCAACGCAATTTGATCGCCAAATCGCCCGCCGCCGTCGTGTCGGGCACCACCGCCAGCGGGCCGGGCGCGGGCAGCAACGCGGGCTGCCCCGCCTTGAACGAAACCCGCGCGAGCACCGCGCCGTCGCTGCCAGCCGGCGTGCGCTCGCGAACTTCCAGCGTGGTGTCCGCACCGACCGCAACGGTGAGCGGAGCGGCCCACGCCGTGCCGCGCACCAGGCGCACGGCTGGGTGCGCCAGGCCTAACATATCAAGCAACTGGCCGAGCGACGTGTCACCGCCCGCGCGATTGAGCACGGCGGCAAGGCGCTGATTGAGCGGCATCGGGGGCGGATCGAGCGACGCTGTCGTGCTGCTGTCGAAGGTGTTGATGAGCAAACGGTGCAAGCCAATGACCTGGGCTTCCAGCGCGCCGAGGTTATCGCCGAGGCTCGCCGCCCGCGCGAGCATGACGTTGATGACGGACGGATCGGTGCTCGCGCCGACGACGCCGCGGAATGTGAACGCCGCCGGCGCGTCGGGCGTGCCGGGCTTGACGTAAACTCCGAATGTGCGCCCGTCGAGCAGTCCTGGCCTGTTAGGATTGAAGACGAGATAGGCCCATGGCCGCCCCCCAGCATCAAGCGTCGTGGTTGCAACCGTCGCGACCAGCGGCGGCACGGGCTCACTGGCATGCGCCGTGACGCAACCTAACCATATCCCGAGTGAGATGATAGCGCAACTGCGCGCCAGCGGCTTTGTTGCAGAGCTTTTGCGGGTCGCTTTCATCGGTTAGAAATCGAGTGAGTTGACAAAGAAAATCCCCGGTGGTGGTGCAAAGGGCGGCGGCGTGTATTTGCCGGTGGCGGTGAAATGGAAATCCTGGCTGAAGGGACCCGCCGACGCGGTGAATTTTGCGGCGATCGCGCCGTGGATTCCAACTGGCGGCGTGAACAAGGTCTTGGCAATGTCCGCCACATTGTCGGATTGCAGCAACGGGAGCGGATCGAGCCCGCCAAGCGCGACGAGCTCCGCGCTCGCCGTGACCGGACCGAGGCCGACGCTCAGGCCTGAATCCCAACGCATGCCTGGGATGACGTGGGTGAGCGAATCGTCGCAAAACGCGAATCGGCCCTGACCGCCGCGGCCTTTGAGCGTGATGACATCATCCGGAATTCCGAACAGCCGGTTGAGCACCACGTCGCCCACCGCGTTGAAATAGTAACCGGTAATCGGATGGTTGATGTCAACCGCCGGCAGCGACAGCTTCGCCAAGACCTGGTCGAGCAATGGATCCACTTTTCTAACAATGGAATCCTGGGTCGTTCGTCCGATGAATCCCTTCACCTGCGCATCGAAGATAAGAATGCTTCCCGAGGCCTCCGCATAAAGATAGTTGTCCAGTGCGCCAAACGCGAAATCGAATTCCGCGTGCCGCAGCGCGAGGATGTCGAAATGAATGTCGCTATCCACGGAAAGCGAGCCTGAGACGCCCAGCGGCTGGCCGCTGCTGTTCATGGTATATTGACCCATGGCTTTGGCATCCACCGGCGGGCAGCCGGCGATGCTGGCGTTGCCCTCGGCTTTGAGCGTGACCTGCATGCGGCCGTCCGCGCCGGCCCCCGCCACGCCCGGCACCGGCTGGTCGCCGCGCAAGTGCTGGAAATCGACCGACCCTGTTAGAGTGACTGGATCCGGCACATGCAGCGAGAGCGCGGCATTGATATGCGCATTGTCGAGGACATTGCCGATGATGGTGGCGCTGCCCTCGGTTTTAGACAGGCGGAAGGTGTCATTGAAGGCGCCGATCGCGCGGTTGGCATTGGCGAGGTTCTCGTTGATATGGCTCGCGACCTCGTTGCCGAGCTTGCTGAAGGCGGAGCGCACGCCGTCGTTGATGACCGCATGGATTTGATCGAAAGCCCCGCGATATTCCTCGTGCAAGGGTTCCACCAGATCGCGCACCGTCGATTGCAGGTTGGTGATGAAGCCCGATTCGTTGAGCACATCGCGCGCCGCCAGCTTGAGCTGGGCCTTGAGCGTGGCCGGGTCAATCTCGCCGAAGTAATGCCCTGTCGGATCGTTGGACGGAATGACCTCCTGCATCCGCGCCAGCGTGTCGCTGACGATCTGGCCGTTGGTGGCGTCCAGCGCCACCTGCAGCAAGCTTTGCAGTGTGACGACGGCGTCCCGCGCCGCGCTCACGTCGCTGTGAAGTTGATCAACCGCATTTTTGATTTGCAGCAATGTCGGTGTCACTTCGCCCACCAACCCGTCAACGGCGTCGTCAAAGGCCTGGCTTTCCTCCGGGGCCACCGAGCCCAGCGATTTGCCGATGGCCTTGATAGTGTCGAAGATCTGGAAATTGTGGGTTGTGGGATTAACGGCGAGCAGCGCGTCGGCGGTGGTCAGACCGTCGTCCACATCGGCGAGCGAGTCGGCTATGGTCTTGAGCAATGTGTTGGCATCCTGTGGCGAAGCGCCGACGATATTGCCGAGTGCGGTGCTCAGTTGTGAACTGAATGTGGCGATCTGATCCCTGACATTTTGCGCGGAGGCATTGGCAGGCAGGCCGGCAAACATCTGGTCGATGATAGCTCCCACCGCCGTGTCCGCTGCATCGCTGATGAGTTGGTCGCTCTTGCCATTCAGCAGCATGTCAAAGGCCTTGAGCGCCGCGACGAGTTGCGGGCCATTCGGGATGAGGTCGATTACTTTGTTAGTCGCCTCGTCTTCGTCGATGACGAGCGAGGTCAGGTCCATGCGCGGGAGTCCGTTGAATTGAAGTCCGAAGCGGATCGCCGCACCCGACGGCGCGAGCTGGGTAATGACACGCTCGGAATTGAGCACGAGAAAATCGCGGGTCTCCGGCACCGAGGACGCAAACTGCCGCAGTGCCGAATCCCAGACGATTGGCATGTCGAAATCCACAAAGCCCATCCAACTTTGCTTCGCATGCGGATTGTACAGGTCGCCCGGGTCCGCCGGATTCTCGTAGGCTGCCAGTCCCACGGGCGGAAAACCGCGGTTGGACGGATCGAATTTAGCGTTGCTGAAAAAGTCCCCGCTCGCGTCGCTCCAGCCGCGGCGCACGGTCGTCTGGCTGCCGTTGGCCCGCGCCAGCACATGCACCTTGAGGTCTTCGAAGAAAGGCACCGCCACCGTTCCAGCAAATGAAACAAAGCCGGTGTCCGGCGCGCCGCCCGCAGACGGATCATTGAAATAAACGTCGGATACCGGATGCACCGAAAACGCGGGTCGCGAGGCGTCAAGAAACGAACCGGTGCCGTGCAGCCCGATGAGCTTGGGCGGCTTGAGCCGCGAGGTGACGCCTGGGAAGCCGTCGCTGGCCGCGACCATCCGGCCGCCGGGGAAAAACCCCAGCGCGCCCCGAATCGGATCCTTCACCACACCTTCTAACATAACCTCGGCGCCGATAACCAGCGCAAACAAGTTTGCGTTGGTCGGGTGTTGCTGAAACTCGACGGTGAGCGGATGAAACTTCGCATTCCAATAAGTGAGCGTGTGCTCGAAGTTGTTAGGTTCGGGCAGAACCACCTCGGACGGCTCGCCTTTCGAGGTGAGCTTGAGCTGCGAAAACGGCTGCGCGAGTCCCGCCAGGGTTGGCCGCGGCGCGGGCACCGTGACCACGCCGCCGACGAGCGAGTCATGCATGGTGTTGTCGAGGAACGAAAGCTGGAAATTGGTCAAGGCAAGCGGGAAGCCATGCAGCACGAGAGAGCCGGCCTGCGATGCGAATGCCGAAGTTACGGCCTCATGGATGCCGCTGATGCCGGCAGGCCGCACATAGTATTTGGAGGTGGCACGCAGCGGATACGGGCCGACGCTCGCGTCCCCGATGAGGCTCGTCGCGTTTTGCGCGCCGTCCGCAGCGACGCGCAAATTCAAGCCCGCGTAATCGGCGAGACCCAGCGCATAACTCGCCGCATTACCGGGTCGCTCGCTATAACTCGCGTTACCAGGTTGTTCCCAACCCGAATAGAGCACTTCGCCCGCGCGGTTATCGCTGCTCGTGGTTGCGAGTACTCCGCGCATGATGTGACCCGGCAGATGCGCGCTGGCCGCCGGGAAGTTATCGGTTAGGTTGGCGAAGTGCGTCGCATCGCGGGCACCCCAGCGCAACGGCGCGGGCACGATGAGGCCCTCCGCGTGCAGTCCGCCGTCGGGCGTGAACGACCACGCCGCAGCGCCGGGCGAAAACGTGAACGTGTCGGTGCCGGCGGGCTGGGGACTTGTCGGCGCGCCGGGTGATGTGGTGAACGACGCATCAGTCGCGCCGGGCAGGCTGCTTTGCGTGGTGTCTATCAAACCGCCCTGAATCACGACGATCCCCGCCTGTGTCCAAGCCACATTTGTGCCGAGTGGGAAATGGGCGGTGTAGTTGGAAGGCGGCAGATCGATTTGCGCACTGGCTATCACCGCGCGGCCTTGCGGGTCGGTGCTGATGACCACATCCCACCCGGCATCCGCGGCGGGATTTAGCAAGTAGCCGTCGTTTGACGGGCGATCCGCGGCACTCGGATCGCTGAGCGAGGCGCGCAGGGCTGGGTCGTTGAGCATGCTCATTTCGGCGGCCCGCACATGGAACGTGTTCAAGCGATGAACTGTGAACGTCCCCGCGGCAATGTCCCAGTCGATGCCGCTGGATTGAAACATTTCCGGCAGTTCGTCATGCACCGCATAGAACGCGTCGGCATTCACGCTCGATGGACTCAGGCTCACCAGCCCGGTCACGCTCAGCGCGCCGTTGAGCGCCAGGGTGCCCGCTGGAAATGAACCCAGCAAGCGCCTCGTGTTGCGGCCAATCCCAACCCCGAATCCCGCGGGAAACTGTACCGCCACCGCCGCAGTCAGCCCCCCCGTCGCGTCTAAGACCACATTGTTGCGACTGAACGCGACGCCATTGACGGTGCCGGAGTCGGGCGTGGTTGGAGCTGCTAGAACGACGCTCCCAGCCGTGACTTCCGCCGTTCCATCAAGGTGAAGCAAAACGCCGAGGTTGTCGCCGGTGCCAAACGTATATGTGGGATTCGAGGCAAGCGCGGCACCGCCGGGCGGAATGCCAAGCGTGCTATTTTCACCCACACCAGCCACCGTGCCAAGCGGTTCCGGCGCATTTGCGATGGCACTGATCTGCGTCACCGTGCTGCCGAAAAGCAGCGTGCCGTTGAAATATAGCAGTCGTTGCGACCGGAGCGTGGCGGTGTCGGCGAGAGTTTCCACTGCGTCCGGCCCGGCGTAGGATAGCATGACCGTGATCGAGTAGCTGTCGGTCGAATCCAGTTGCGCCGTGGGTTGGAGCGCGAGTGTTTGATCGATCGCGACGGCGGACGGACCTCCTGCCGCGCTGTGATTGGCCAGAGCGGCCGCTAGGGTCGTGCGGGCGTTGACCAGTGCAATGGGTCCGCTGACGTCACCCGTGATGGATGCATCCAGATAGATGTTGTAATTGTCGCTGGCCACCGCTAGCGCGAGTTGATCGAGGCGGCCGAGCGTGCCGCCGACCTGGACTTGAAACGAATCGCCTCCCGCGATTGTTGCCACCGCGTAGGGCTGCGTCACGCTGTCGCTCGTCAGGAAGCCGACCACGCCGGCCGCGCTGCCCACGTCGACAATTCGGAAGCGATACGAATCGCTGAGCGCCGCGAATCCAACCGCGGTGAAGTTGCCCGGCGTGGTTTGGCGGTAGAGCTGCGCCGAAACTTGATAGACAGTGTTTGCCGCAAGCGAATTGGGCGGAGGGGTCAGCGTCGCGGTCTGGGTGCCGCTTCCGCTGGAATGGCCGAAGAGGCCGAAACCAAACGTGCCCGTGAACACCTCATTGACCGTGGTACCCACGCCATCCACCAGGCGGAAGCCCATCCGGAAAGTCTGACTCACCAGACTTCCGTTGTTGTTCGTGAGGTGAAATCCCGCCTGAACCGGCAGCGCGCTGAGCGATCCGTTCGCCTGCTTGACGATGATGCCAGTGTAGCTCGTTAGAGTGGAATCGTTCGCACCGCCGAGCAGATTTTGCGCGTCCGCCATGCCAACAAAAGCCAGCAGCAGCGCAAGGGCCACGGCCACCCCGATCCGTGCCGAGGTCAATGGTTTCCCCGCCTGGAGCGCCATCGTGCTTGCAGGCAACTCGCTTTTCGAGTGCCTGCTCCTCAGGGAGTCAACGTGCGGATTGAACATCGGATTGAGGGGGGCTTGCGTTTGCTTGCGTGGCTTGCGGGGGGGCCTGGGTGCG
>Ga0073936_10004926_pt1 | contig 18218 bp, 13 predicted proteins | sample AliMusrvi5mmetaG_FD_87041 | JGI IMG/M metagenome (GOLD analysis project Ga0073936, IMG submission 87041) | Freshwater lake bacterial and archeal communities from Alinen Mustajarvi, Finland, to study Microbial Dark Matter (Phase II) - Alinen... | ecosystem: Environmental > Aquatic > Freshwater >... | reverse complement strand
TCGCCCCTTCCTTGTTCTAAATAACAAAAAAAATAAAATTTGGTTTAGCTTTTACAAATGATTATTGTACTTTTGCCACTGCTGAAAACAGAAACCCATAAAATGGAAGAAGGCTCGAGTAGAAACCAATTTATTTATCCTGATATAGTCAGGTAGACCGGCCTTTGTCTGTCCTCCTGTGCTAAATCTTAAAAAGCAAAAGGAGGCTTGTATGACTTCAACAGTCCCATTTTTTTTAAGCCGAATCATTGGTGCCAAAGTTTATGATCCTGCAAGGAATTTTGTAGGTATTGTCAAAGATCTGCTGTTAAGCGCAGAACTTTCAACCAACCAGGAGACCCTGGAAAGGCCCGTAGTTCATGGCATTTCCCTCAAAAAGGACAATGTAATCAACAGTTATTCATTTGATCACTTTGAGGTTTCCAAGAAGAAACGTAAATTGTTCGTCTTGTGCCACAGACTGGAGGAGCTGCCCGAACAAAAAAAGGAGGAGAGTATCCCCCTGGCGGGGCTGGTGCTTGACAAGCAGATTGTCGATCTGAACGGACGCAAAGTCGTTCGCGTCAATGATGTAAGATTGGCAACTATCAATAACGTAACTTATGCCATCGCTGTCGATGTAGGGATTGAAGGGTTGCTCCGCCGTATCGGAATTGTCCAGCCGGTCAAATTCCTGTTCTCACTTGTCAAATCCGAGATCCCATCCAAGTTTATCTCCTGGGATGACATGGAGGCGATCGATTATTCCAATCTGAGTATCAAGCTTACCTCCACCTATTCCAAACTCAATACGCTGCATCCATCCGATCTGGCAGATATCATCGAAGATCTCGACAACCGCTCCCGTCAGTCCGTCTTCCTGGCACTGGAGGAAGAACTGGCTGCCGATGTACTCGAAGAGATGGAGCCCAAGGCACAGATCAAAATTATCGAAGGTATGTCGGTCGAAAAGATGGCCGATGTCCTGGAGAAGATGCCTGCCAACGAGGCGGCCGATATCCTCGACTCATTAGAGGATGATAAAGCCGAGTTGTTGCTCAACGAGATGGAGGCAGAATCCTCTTCAGAGGTGCGTGAACTGCTGGAATACGAAAATAATGAGGTTGGTAGTATCATGACAACCGAGATTCTTGCCTACGAGGAGGATACTACTGTAGAGGCTGTCTTCCGCGATATGAGGCTGAACCAACCAGAGGTAGAATCGATGTTTGGCTTCTTCGTCATCAACAAGAACAACGAGCTGATTGCTACCTTCTCTTTCCGGGATCTGGCCGTTTCTAATCCCTCTGCGCCAATCTCTACTTTCATGAACGATGATCCGATTTTTCTTTATGACGAGCAAAAGATTGATGATGTGGCCGAACTCGTTTCCAAATATAACCTTCTGGCTATTCCTGTGGTCAATAAAAACAACCAGCTTGAAGGAATGGTGGTCATCCATGATGTGATTGAGGATTTGGTCAGTAAAAGAAGAACCAATAAAAAATAGGGGGACTGGCTATGTTCAAAGACAAACACAAAAGATGGTCCCTGTTTAAAAAGATAGGTATCTTTCTGGCCATATTGGGACCAGGAATCATCACCGGAAGTGTGGATAATGATGCCGGTGGGATAACCGTCTATTCAGTAGCAGGAGCTACCTACGGATACAACCTGATCTGGACCCTGATTCCTTCGTTTCTGGTTTTGATTGTCATCCAGGAGATGAATGCCCGGATGGGGATCGTGACAGGCAAAGGACTAGCCGACCTGATCAGGGAAAATGCGGGTGTCAAGATCACCTTCTTCATTTTCATTGGTTTGCTGATAGCTGATATTGGTAACACTACCACAGAATTTGCAGGAGTTGCAGGAAGCATGGAGGTCTTCCATGTGAGTAAATACATCTCCGTACCCATTGTTGGTTTTTTGGTTTGGGTATTGGTAGTAAAAGGAACCTACAAAATAGCCGAACGGATATTCCTGGTCTTCAGCGTATCGCTGCTGACCTATGTTGTTTCTGCATTAATGGGAAAACCTCACTGGACCGAGATCGGACACAGCATCATTCATCCTGAGTTTCCGGTCAATGCAGACAGTCTGGCCATGGTTATCGGAATCATCGGAACCACTATCGCACCATGGATGCAGTTTTACATGCAATCGTCGGTCATTGAGAAAGGGCTGAAAATGAAGAACTACAAATATACCATGATCGATATCCTGGTAGGATGTATAGCCACGGTCGTTGTTGCATTCTTTATCATGGTTGCCTGTGCCTCCACCTTGCATGAAAACGGTATTCAAATTGATGAGGCGAAAGATGCAGCCCTGGCCTTGAAACCCTTGGCCGGAGCATTTGCCTCACAGGTCTTTGCCTTTGGCTTGTTTGTTGCTTCCATATTCTCGGCGACTATTTTACCGTTGGCAACTGCTTTCTATGTATGCGAAGCCTTCGGTTTTGAAGCAGGTATCGACAAAAAATGGGATGAAGCACCTGAATTTTACGTACTTTACACCTCTATCCTGGTAATTTCGGCTGGCATCATTCTGATTCCCAACGCACCACTTATTTCCATATCGGTCTGGTCGCAGGTAATCAATGGAATATTATTGCCGGTTGTGCTGGTCTGCATGATATTACTTGTCAACAACAAGAAAATCATGGGCGACTATGTGAACAAGAGATTGAACAATATCATTGGCTGGACTGCTGTTATCATTTTGGTAATCCTATCCGCAGCCTTGCTTTTATCGCCAATGCTTAAAATGTTGTAGCCGAAGGCAACTTTCCTTAAAAGGCTCCGCTCAAAATATGATACAATTCAACCATCGTATTTTGAGCGGTTTTTATTTTCAAATCAGGAGATTGAAACTGCTATTCACTCCCATTGCAGATTGTTATTTCCTCTTCGTCTCATTTTTGATTGACAAAATATGGCTTTTGGATGAATGTAATCCTTTTTATGCTGAAGCTATTTTTAATCCACTCTAACTCGATTTAGTTTTGTATCATAAATAGGTAGATCAATATTTGAATTTTTGTCCATTCACACTTAATAAGTAAGAAAATGAAAAACGTAGCATTTAAATTATCGGGGGGTTTCCTTTTGAGTTTGCTTGTACTGAGCTGCTCAAAAACCGAAACAAGCAGTACTTCCCAGTCTGCCCTAAAGGATGCCATTGTCAGCAGCACCCAAAATTTGAACACTGCCATCACGGACATTGCATCCACACAAGCATTTCAATTGCTTAGCGTCAGCAGTGGATCCACCTTAAAATCAGGCACAACAGCGACAACTACCTACACTGCAAATATTCCGCTTAGCCTCGTCGCAGGAATTTACGACTACAAAGCATTGAAAACAAATGCAAGCTGGGATTATCCGCTGATCCGCTTTTTCACCAAGAGCACCGATAACAGCAAGATGACCGTCAATATGCCATTGGCTAAGGTTAAGGATCCAAGGGTTCTCAGAGAATACCTGGCAACAGATTCCACACTGACCAACAATTTTACAATTTCTGTATCCGATTATTACAACAATTACAACAGTTACCACGATTATCAATATGTAAACACTGCTGCTATTACCATCGACAAGGTCAATGCAGGAAGCCTAAGCATCAAATCGGTAGTTAGTCCGACGACCGGTACACAGTATGCATCTCAATATGCTTTCAGCAACGGATATACAGCCAATTACGCTTATGCATCAGGCGATACAACCCTCTCCAGTTTTACATTGCTGAAGGCTGCCAGCGTCATTTACAAGGAAGAACTCATAACAATTAGGAGTGATACCGCCAGATTTGGACGGGAACAACAATATTCCCTGACCATTGGGGATGTCAAACTGGTCAGAAAAGCAGACAGGAGCTATGCGGTCTACCTCAAGAATGTGTTGCAGACAAAAGCTACGGTAACCATGGTGGACAATGCATCTACTTCCGAGCCCTCCATTTGCCACAAACGTGAAATCCAGATAACTTTTGATGACGGAAGCGTCACAACCATTTCAACCTTAATCAGCAGTTCTGTTGACAATCTCACGACCTTGTTCACATCCCTGCATGATGTTTACTTTGCAGCTTATGTGGTTGACTGGATTGCTTACGATATTTATTACAAAAGATAGATTCAACCGATTGTTTACACAGTTTTTCGGCCTGAACAACTCCCGCATCAGATCCTTTTGGATCAAGCGGGAGTTTTCTTTTCAGCCATTTTATCGATGTTGTCCGTTCTTAAGAATTGGATTTGTTCTCCAGGTAGCTTTGGGGCCGAACCGGGTTTGACTGTTTTTCAGATTCAGTTTGTCATAATCCGGATATTGATAAATCAATCTTACGGTTCCCAAAAACAAAACACTGGAAATCAGCATCACAGCCACTGCCCTGACCCAGTACTTCCGGTAAATACCTTTGTTGTCGGTTTCCTCCTTGATAGGGAAACTTGCTTCTTCAACGGGAAGCAACAATATTAAAACGGTAGAAATAATTGCATTCACAAAGATTACCCACTCAGTGATCATTCTGCTGGAATGCCATCCGACAAGAGCCCTTTCAAAGTTGGCGATCACCATGATCCACATAAGCATCAGGAACATCAACTGTCCTTTGCCAATTGAACTTTTGGGTAAAAGCGGTACCGGTGATTTGTAATGCCGCCTTACAATCAGGACACATCCTACCACCAGCAAAGCCCAGGTAAAGTTGAACCAGCCGGAAGGGGTCATCTGCAGGAAATCGATTCCTGGTAAGCGACCGATGTAGGGGGCATCCCACTGCGCCGGCACAGTTTCGGTCGTCCCATCTGCATGCTGCACAACACTCTGCCAAACCTTTGGATTGAGCTGACTGCTCCATTCCTGCACATTTTTGAAGACGTTGAAATAGGTTAGTCCCAGGAGAATGGCCAATACTGCAAACGCTCGTGTCCATCTCCTTTTTTTCACTTCCGGATCCGGTTCACCAGTTATCTTCTCCAAGTCGATCCTGGTGACCAGGTACCCCAAGGCAACTGCGATGGCTACTCCATTGACAAACCCATAGCTTTGTTCCAGAAAACTGTGCCAGTTTTGCGCCTGCCATCTCGACCAGGCACCACTGATAGAGACAAAATCCGGACTTCCCGGTAAGATTCCCTTGTTCTCTAAAATCTGTGGATTCCCAAATGACATCATCAGTTGTTTAATCCATTGTACTCCTGCAAACCCAAGTCCGCCGATGGTACCACTGATCACAGAGGCAACAGCCACAGGTTTCAGTCCATTTTTCCACATCCAGATGGATGCTCCGGCAAAGACACCAGTGATACCGGCCCAGTTGTCGGAACGGGGTGGAGTCATCCGAATGCCGCCAAACGTGGTGCAAAAAAGACTTCCAAGTACCGGAAGGGCGATAAATGTGATGAGGAAGCCCAGACTCATGTAAGCGAAGAGGGAGGCTCCATTCCTTAACTTTCCAAACAGGCGGAAATAGACGATGATTCCGATGAACATTCCGATAAACCAACCGATGTGATGTGGATAATCGCTGAACCATTGCGGCCAGTTGTTGAGCATGTTGGAGGCTTCGAATGCCTGTTTCCCCGTTTCAGGATTGATGTAGGTCGGATCGCCCTGGACATAGGTTAAGGCAGTGGCCAATTTTTCATCAAGGCCGGCAGTTTTCAGCAAAAGTTGCAAGGAGAAGCCTGCAAATGCGCCTCCTGCTGCAAAGCCGGGCAGATACCAACGATTTTTGTCCCCTTTCCTTTCGAAAAGGTCGTATGCTGCCACGCCGATAAGGGCAAAAATAGCAGGCAGATAGTCTGAATCGAACCAATACAATGGGTTCCTGTGCCTTGCCCAGGTGGAATCAAATTTCACACCCTCTTCCAGCCATTTTCCCAGCGGATCTTCCACCAGATCCTGCAAAAACCAGGCACCGAAAACAAACAGGATTGGTACAAACATTTTGGAAATCCTTTCTCTTGTCGCTACTGCGGCAAAGGCGGTTCCAGCCCCACCCAATGCTGCCCACAAAAATCCGATGTAAAAAAGGGAAAGATAGCCAAACCACTGGGAAGCAGCATGGCCACTCTGGGTATAGGCAATCACCATCATGTAGGACTGCGTGGCGCCAAAACCCCAGCCAACTGCACCGAAGAGCGCAATGTAACCGACTTTATCTCTCCAGTCTTCCCTTCCCGACAAGACTGCAGCTGCAATGGCTGCAAGGCATCCGGCAAAGGCCGCACCATATTCATGACCAAAATTACCGCGTATGCCCCAGCCAATAGACAGGGCAACGCCGATTAAAAAAACAGATCCGGCTTTCCGGATTGGAATCGTTTGAATTGTTCGCATAGTAGTAGTAGTAGTAGTAGTTAACGTACAAAAGTGTGTCCTGATCAGCCAATTTTTTTTCCAGCCAATGGCCCGGGTTTCAGGGAATGAATCTCCATGATTTTGATGACGACCACCGCTTTTGGCTTGGGTAATCCCATGGTGGCCGACATGGCAGTAGCAAGGTTGTACAATTCGCCATTATCCTGACAAACAGCATCGCCAATAAACCTGAATCCATCCAGTATCTCACGATTGACAACCGCAACGGCCACCCTGGAGCCCCTTTTTACATTGGCATAAGTGGTACCGCCTGTTCCCTCTGTAAAAATCAGCTCTTCGTCAGAAAGGACGCGGGTAGAGCGTTTGGGGGCAACATTGGGCGTTCCGTCGGCATTGACAGTTCCGATAAAACATTGCTGGGAGGCAATCATCTCCTTCATTTCCTGTGTAAGTGTGGCCATAAAATTTCGATTAATAGTTATTGATTTAAGAATTTCACTTCGACAAATTACAAAAAAAATTAATATTGTCTTCAGTTAGTTGATGCCAAAGGCCTGTTTTGATTTTTGCTGCAGCCTTGCACCATGCAGCAATGGTCCTCCTATCAAAATCAGTACTCACTTTCGAGCCAGCGGGATAAAAAAACATCGTAAACCCGATAAGTTGTCTCCTTTTTATTCGAAAGTTCAAGCAACAATTCTTTCTCTACCAATGATCTGCTGATACGGCGTGCATTCGCAGGAGTGCCAATCTCATATTTGGCGATGAATTTCTGGGCGGTTAGCTGTTTTACCTCTCCCTCTTTGGCAATTGCAATTAAAAAATTCCATTGTGCAGAGGTCAACAATTGCCGATATTGGTAAAATACTGGTTCATTCCTTTTCAGTATTTCTACACAGGCACGTTTAACCGTATCAATTGTGATCTGGTTATCAACCATATAATACAACATATTGCACAAACTCTGGGTATAGTAGGTATGCAAAAGGCTCCAGCTCAATACCATCGTAAGCGAATCATCTGTTATGCCAATACCAGCTTCTGAAAATTTATCCCGGATGAACAAGGAATAGACTTCCGGATCAATTTTCTCAAGTGAAAGGTATTGGGTACTTGCATAAAAAGGACGCTTCACATTGGAAAACAAATGGATCATCATTGCTTTCCGGCTACCACAAAAAATAAAACGAATGTTTGATAAATTTTGGGTGTAGGTACGTAACAACTCCTCCGTATTTTTTTCGGGATACTCTGAAATCTGCTGAAATTCGTCTATCGCCACGACAATCCTTTCGCCCTGATTTTCCAAAAAACCAAAAAGCCCCTGTAAGGTATACTCCTTCTCCTGTGCCGAATGATAACTGATCTGTATTTGTGGCTGTCCGGTCAAAGGATCGTACCCAATCATCGGACGAAATCCTTTGATAAAATCCATGAATTGCTTCCCTATCGGAGTTGGTTCCGGAAATGCAAATAGGATAGCCTCTGCCAGCAATTTGATGAATTCACTTAGGTTTCTTGATGAAAATATGTCAACGTAGAGGTATTTTGTATCTCCCTGTTCTTTCAGGTGATCAAAAAAGCGCAAAATAAGTCCGGTTTTACCCATCTTTCGCGCTGAAATCAAAGTTGTATCTATACCATTTGTCACGTTGGCATACAGTTGATCCACTTCTTTCTGTCTATCGCAAAAGAACTCTTTTGACTGATAGCCTTTAAGTAAAAAAGGATTGCTTTTCTTCTTCATGTCCGACTTCTTTCTGCAAATATAGGCAAATTGCAAGTAATTATCTATTTTAGATTATCTATTTAGATTATCTATTATAGATATGATGTTATATTCTTATATTTCAATAACTTGAAATGGATAAAACAGGTGAATTTGTGGTAATTAATCACGCTATACCAAGAAAAATGTAGTCATTACCTCGAAACATGACAAAATTTGGAAAAATATCAAAAGAGTGGTCCCGCTTTGGTATTCTGTTTTTACAAGATGAAAAGAAAATACTTTGAATCACAATTGCTTTAATTCTCCGTTAAAGGAGTAAGATTTCCCTTTTTGCGTATCCAATTCCACAATTTTATCGCCATAATGGAGTTTGCATTTTTGTCCAGCCTTTGACAAGACAATTAACTTCTGAAGCTTACCATTGCTCCAGTTGAAAGTTAATTCGAATCCACCGCGGGCACAGACACCTGAAATTTTCCCTTCGGGCAAGGCATCAGGTAAAGCCGGAAGAATGGCTATTTCGTTGAGCTGACTTTGGATCAGCATCTCGATCATCCCGGCAGGAGCACCAAAATTGCCGTCAATCTGGAAGGGCGGATGCGCATCAAACAGGTTGGTATAGGATCCTCCACCGCCGGTGTAAACAGTATTCTCGATCTGAACCGGCCTGAAGAGCAGTTTAACCATGTCGTAGGCATGATTTCCATCCAGGAACCTCGCCCAGAAATTTATTTTCCACGCCAGACTCCAGCCAGTACCCTCATCGCCGCGGTATATCAACGACTGCCGGGCTGCTTTCATCAGTTCAGGAGTTTGTTGCCAGTTGATTTCATTGCCTGGATAGACTGCCCACAAGTGCGAGACATGGCGGTGGTGGTTGTTCGGATCGTCTGTGTCTTCCATCCATTCCTGCAACTGACCATGTTTTCCGATCTGGTTGGGGGCAATCTGAGGAAGCAACTCCTTCAACTTTTGGGCAAATTGCTGATCTGTTCCCAAAATTTCGGAGGCTTCGATGCAAGACCTGAAGAGTGCCCGAATAATTTGGTGGTCCATGGTGGGTCCGGCAACCAAACCCCCATTCTCGGGAGAATTGGACGGAGTGCTGATCAGGTATCCCGTTTTTGGATCTTTTACCAAAAACTGGGTAAAAAACTCTGCAGCACCTCTCATCAATGGGTACGCCTGGTCGGCAAGGAACTTTTTATCCTGTGAAAATTGATAGTGTTCCCATAGATGACGACTCAGCCAGGCACCGCCACTGACCCAAATCCCATGGTTGGAGTGGTTGATGGGTGCCGTGCCCCGCCAAATATCGGTGTTGTGGTGAAGCACCCAGCCTGTGGCATTGTAATGCTCTCTTGCAACGATCTTACCGGTTTCAGCACAATCGGCAATCATCCTGTAAAGTGGTTCCTGACATTCCGAAAGATTGGCAATTTCGGCTGGCCAGTAGTTCATTTCGGTATTGATGTTGACCGTCCATTTGCTATCCCATGGTGGCGCGAGCTGATCGTTCCAGATGCCCTGCAGATTGGCAGGCTGGGTTCCGGGTCGGCTGCTGGAAATCAGCAGATATCGGCCATACTGGATATACAAGGCCAGCAACTGCGGATCATTGGCCTCTTTCGAGAATGCCACGATTCGCTCGTTGGTAGGCAGTTGTGTATTCTTGTTCCCCGTAAACTGAATATCAAACCGATTGAACAATTTTTGATAATCGGTTACATGACTTTTCTTGACGAGATCATAGGATTTGGAAGCAACCCTTTTCAATATAGTAGCTGTTTTTAGCTCCGGATTCCCGCTTACATCCTTGTAATTGATGAAATTGGTTGCAGCAGAAAGGAAAATTGTGGCATTTTTGGCGCCTAAAACGGTAAGCTGACTGGCTGAAGCCGTCACTTTCCCATCCGAACTAACCTTGATCACTGCTACACCTCGCAGGGCACCCTCTTTCACCTGAACCTTCAGGGTCAGGCTGTTACCTGAGGCTTCCGTCGATTTAGTTTCGTGAAGTGCATCCAAATCCAGGGAAAAATTCAGTGCTTTGGCCTGATCAGCAGTCAGTTTGATGGCAATTACCTGATCAGGATTGGAAGACAAATATTCGCGCGAAAAGCTAACTCCACCGGCTTTATACGTCACCCTGCAAAGCGCATCATTCAAATCAAGTTCACGATGGTAACCGGTGATTTCTTGCTGGCCGGAAAAGTGAAGATTCAGGTCGCCAAAGGCCTGGTATTTTTTTTGTGTCAATGGCACGCTCATGAATTCAGCAAGCGCCAATTTCTCAGCCTCATCTTGCTTCCCATCCGTCAGCAACTTCCTGATCTGATCAAGATATTTATAAGCTCCCTTGTGTGCATAATCATTGGGTGCACCGGTCCAAAGGGTCTCTTCGTTGAACTGGATCTTGTCATTTTCCACGCCGCCATAGATCATGGCACCCAAACTTCCGTTCCCAATGGGCAAAGCTTCAGTCCATTTTGTAGCAGGCTTGGTGTACCAGAGCTTCAGGTTTTCATTCTTTTTCTGTGCCGATACCGACAGGTTCAACGCAAAACAAATCAAAACGGGTAAAAACCAGCTGTTTAACTTCATCACCGTAGAATTTTATTTTAAGAATTTCGAAAGACTAGCCTGCCGGCAAGCAATACCTGTGCCAATTTTCTATTTTGCCCAATTGTCCGTTCTGAAAGACGGCACCGGCAATCCGGATGTGTTGTACAAAAATCCATTGGTAACCGGGAAATTGGAGAATGCATAACGAACCGCCACCGGTGATTTAACTTTCGGAGACCAGACATTGGCCTGTTTGGCTTTGATGGCCAGTTGGGCAGGATAAAAAATACTGTCGCTTCCTGCGATCTCGAAGCAGGAGACATCTTTTCCAAAGGTACTGAGACCCATGGCGGCATTCTCGAACGAAAGTACTGCAATGGTATCCTTCACTGCCATGTTGGCAAAAGTTGGCGATTTGTACTGAACGCCCTTGATGCCATAACTTTCGGCAAAAGCCCAGAGAGCCAGTCGCCTGGCAACAGTCAGTTTTTCAGCAGGATGGATGTTCTTTTCTTCACCTACATCGATGGTACAGGCCATTCCGCTGTGCGGGATAAGGGCAACCGATTTTAACTGCTCGTCACGCTGTAACGCCGAATTGATGGCTTTGCTGTTGTTGTACCAGTAAGGCGCGATCTGTACAAAATAAAATGGAAAATCTCCCAACCCGAAATCATTCCGCCAGTTGGCTACCATGCCGGCCTGCAGGGCTGCATACTCCTTGTAATTACCAATGTTCGATTCTCCCTGGTACCAGATGGCACCCTTGATGACATAGTTGAGGAGGGGAGCTATCATTCCGTTGTATATATTGGAGGCTCTTTGGTGTATGGCCGATTTTTCCTGCGTTGTCCTTTTGTAGGCTTCTGCAAATGGCACGATGTTTTCGTGACTCATCCAGGCTTCAATGGCAGATCCTCCCCAGCTGGAGCAGATGACACCTACAGGAACCTTCAGCTTTTGCTGCAAAAGCCTGGCATACAAATAGCCAACTGCACTGAATCCTGTTGCTGTTTCCGCGGAAGCGACACTCCATTGTCCTGAGCAAGTATCAACTGGGACAGAACTTACGGCCCGGGCTACCTTGTAAAGCCGGATGTTATCATTGTCTGCGTCAAGCAGCAGATCATTGGCACCATTGATGGGAGAATCATTGAATCCGGCCATTGGCATTTCCATGTTCGACTGACCCGAGCACAGCCATACCTCTCCCAGCATAATATTTCTAAGAACTAGTTTCTCTTTCAGTGATGCGATTAAGATGGTGTAAGGTCCACCAGCTTCTGAGGTTTTCATTTTCACCAGCCAATCGCCTTTTTCATTGCAAAGTGCTACTGCCGGCGTCAATGTCCAGCCAGCCTTGATAACCAATTTTTCACCTGGTTTTCCGCTACCCCAAATTTTAACTTCCGAATTGCGCTGGAGTACCATGTTGTCTCCCAGCACAGAAGCTACCTTGATCTGGCTCTGCCCCACCAGGTAGGCAAACAACAAAAAAGAAAGAAAGAGGATCTTGTTTCTCATAAGTATATGGTTATTGAGTTGTTCAATGGAATTGGAATCATCAAAAATAAGATACTCCTGACAAAAACAACATTTTTATCAGGATAATATTTCAATTAGTGTAAAGATATTCACCACAATAGACACAAAGGTCACAATAGCGCCTATTGTGACCTTTGTGTCTATTGTGGTGAATTTTTAAAGCTTAATACTCATTGCTTTCCCTTCGAAAACAACTGTCTTATCCGCCTTTTCTGAAACTAAACCTCCCACTCCGTGATTTTCGCCAACCAGTACGATCCGAAAGGTGCGCTTCTCAATCATTCCCGGAAAATTTCCTTTCCGATCAGAAATATTCAAGGTACGGGATTTGTCATTCCAGGAAAAAGTTATCGTTGCAAACTGCCCTTTCTCATAATTGTAGGTATCGTTTTCATCCTCATAAATTGTGAAGGTACCGTTTGCCCCGGAATAGATGCGCAACTCAAGCGGATCGGCAGGTTTTTCGGTGGCATATTGGACAAGCGAACCCATCGGAACAATGGATCCTGCTTTCACAAAAAGGGGAATTGTTTCGACAGGTGCTGCAGCCTCAATGGTTTGTCCACCCTGAAGGGTTTTCCCCGTCCAGAAATCGTACCACAAAGTGGATTTGGGAAGATATACCTTTCGTATTCCACCTGTCGGGGATGGCTCTGTCACAGGACTTACCAGGAAAGCCGGACCGAACATGTACTGATCCGGAATGGATTGAACTGCCGCATCGCTTCTGAAGTCGAAGGAGAGCGCCCGCATCAGGGTATATCCTTCGTGGGTTACTTTCCACGCCAGTGAATAGTTGTAGGGCAGCAATCGGTAGCGCAGGTTGTCATATGTCAGCAAAATCTGTTTGGTTTTGGCATCCCAATTGTCGGAAAACAAAGCCCGCTCTCCTTTTCCATGAATCCGGAATATCGGACAGAATGTTCCAAACTGAAACCACCTCGTAAACAGTTCCCGGTTGTCAGCAGTTGACCAGTCGGGTGCACTCCAGTGGAAATGGTAGCCACCAATGTCGGAGGTCCAGTAAGGAATGCCCGAGGCGCAAGCGTTAATGCCCTGCGGAACCTGACTTTTAAAGGCCCGCCAGGTACAGGTAATATCCGACGACCACAAAGTCGCAGAATTGCGCTGCTGACCGGCAAAAGCCTGCCTTACCAGGAAAAAGGCCCGTTTGTTGGGTACATCTTTTCGCCAGTTGTCGTACAGTCCGACAGTATGCATCAGGGAGTAAGTATTGAAGTAATCTATTCCCTTTCCCAGGGAAAAATCTGCCTGCCTCCTCAGATCGAGGAGCGCTCCGTTGTCGGGTTCGCACTGGTCGACCCACCAGGCATCCCAGCCATCGGGAGCGATCAGATTGTCGTTGGCCTGCTTCCAGTACATCTGGCGGGCTTTGAAACTGTGCGCATCGTAATAATTGTCGAAAGTGTGGGTCATCACATTGTCCCAGGTAACGGAGGTAAGGTTTCCGGCCTTCTCCATTTCTGAATAATTGGGAGTGCCTTTGGCGAAAACAGGCCAAATGGAGATCATCGCATGAAGATGGGCCTTGTGCAGATCGTCGACCATCAATTTGGGATCTGGGTAGCGCTCTTTCCACATCACATGGGAACCGATCACATTGGGTTCCCAGTAGAACCAGTCCTGCACGATACAATCGACAGGAATTTTCCCATTTCGGTATTTGTCCTTGACCGACAACACTTCCTCCTGGCTTTTGTACCTGTCCTGCGACTGAAAGAGTCCGAAAGCCCATTTGGGATACATCGGGGCCTGTCCGGTAGCTTCCCGGTAGGAAGAGATGATTTTGTCAAATTCCGGTCCGTAGAGAAAATAGTAATCGACCATTTTCCCGCTTTCGGATGCATATTTGAATTTGGTGTTACCTTCTTCCGCACCGTAAAAATTGGAGGGGGAATAGTTATCCCACAATAAGCCATAGCCTCTGCTGGAAAGAAGTACCGGAATGGCTCCGGTCATGTATTTAATGGCCAGATCCTGGTTACGTCCCTTGTAGTTGATGGAAAGCGTGTCCTCCGGGTGGCATCCCAATCCATAGAGTCCCTCCCCGGACGGAGAAAGAAATGAGGTCGTGCAATTGAATGTTTTAATTCCCGCGATGGTAGCCGGTTGCATCACTTTTCCATGGGCGCCATCTTCCGACAGGATCAAATTATCGTTCAAATCGTAGAAACTGACGGCGTTGGTTGCTTTGTCCACTTTAATTTTCATTCTTTTGGTAGCAATGGTAACCTGGTCGCCGGTTTCGGATGTTTTGAAATCAGGGAAGGATTTCCATTTGTTGACGATCACCAGCGAGGATTTGGATGGCCACTTGTCGAAGCTTGTGTATTTAACCTCCACCAGGTCTTCTTTACAGATTTTCAGGGACATGCCGCCCTGGTCGAGGGTGAAAACAACCACATTGGCCGCTGTTTTGTAGGATACTACTTTGGCATTCAAGGAGTTTGTCATCAAAAGCAAGCCAACGAATACTGCTGCTAAGATGCGGAAAGAAGAAATTTTGTTCATTTTTTTTGTTTTGATAGAAGTTATCATCCTGAAAGTTTAGTTTTTAGTAGGAAGCTAGTTCAGTCAATGGTAGTTCGTTTAACAAAATTAGCTTTTCTAATCAGTCCTGAATAGTAGAATTGATCTAAAATAGGTGCTTCATCCGATATATTCCTGAATAAAATTCCGGTTTGCATCTTCTGACGTTTTGGATTACCAACCTGTTGACAATAAGACTTTCGTTTTACTGTCAAATGAATCCAGCACCAGGTATTTCCCAGGCAAATTTGGTCATGTGTGCGACCAAAAATAGGATTGGATGTAAAATTGATTATCGATCAAATCTTTGGTTCATTTTACTGATAGCAGGATATTGCTTGCAATTTATCCTTATTTTTGCCATTCATTATTGACATTAAAAGGAACCATTATGACGACTGATAAAAAAGAAGGCTGGTTGACCTACATGGCCATTACCACCGTATTAATCGCCGTGGCAGCAACTTTATCGACATTCAAAGGTGGAGGTTACAGTACCAGAAGCCTCCTCAACCAGACCAAGGCCAGCGACCAATGGGCGTTTTACCAAAGTAAAAGTATCAAGAGCTACATTTATGATCTGAGAAGGGAGAATCTGGAAATGCAGGTAGAATCCCTGGAAAAACAGAAAGGAAATGAAGCCCTTGTGAAGAAATACCGCGATTTGGCCATCGATTACGAACTCAAAGTCAAGAAATACGAGGAGGAGAAGGTTGCTATCAGCAAAGTAGCTACTAGCTTTGAAGTGATAAGAGACGAAAGCAAGACCCATTCCGACAAATTCGGGATCGGGGTGATTTTCTTACAGATATCTATTTTGTTATCCTCCATCGCAACGCTTTCCAAAAAGAGGTTTGTTTGGATTTGTGGCCTGGTATTCGGGGTCATTGGAATTTTCTTCTTCCTTGACGGGTTCTTCCTGTTTTTTTAAAAAGCTATTTCAATTTAGATCAGAATCTCGCAAGGGATAGCACCCTTTTGGTAATATATTCACCAAAGCCAATTCAATTCGGGCACCATTAAACAGGTAACTCCATGAAAGTCATTGCAATCAACGGAAGTCCAAAGAAAGAAGGAAACACCTTCCAGTCTCTGACCATGGTCGGGCAAGAGCTTTTGGCCAATGGCATCGAATTTGAAGTTCTCCATGTTGGACATAAAATGATTCACGGTTGTTTGGCTTGTGGAAAATGTGCCGTTAACAGGGATGAGGAATGTTCGATCAAGACGGATGACCTGAACAAATGGATTCAGGAAATCAAGAAAGCCGATGGCATCCTGATCGGATCGCCTGTATATTACTCGGGAATTGCGGGAACCATGAAATGCTTTCTGGACAGGTTGTTTTATGTGTCTGGTGTGAATGGTAATTTTTTCAGGCACAAGGTTGGAGCCGCTGTCGTAGCGCTCCGAAGAACCGGAGGATCAGCGACCTTCGATAGCCTCAACCATTACCTCAATTACTCCGAAATGATCCTCGCAACAGCCAACTACTGGAATGTCATCCATGGCAGAGCGCCAGGGGAGGTAAATGAGGATCTGGAGGGGAAACAAATCATGCGCGTACTGGGCAAAAACATGGCCTGGCTTTTGAAAATGAAAGAAGCGTCGCAACATCTGGTTGAAGAACCAAAAGCAGAGCAAAAAGTGGCAATGCATTTTATTAGGTAAAGTACTGACAGTGTTGGTTCTAAATCCTGCTCTTCAGTAAACGGCAGATCCTAAAATAACTAGACAGATTGAAGATTCATCAATTCCAAAACTTGTTATAGGTTATCCAAAGGTAAAAGCGACAGGCTACTGATTCCTACAGCAAACTTAGCAGTTACATTAGGACGGCTGTTGACGGAAGCTCCCTTCCCCTGCAATTTGAAAGTGTGTTTTCCCTGCGCCAAATTGAACGTCCCCAAGGTAAATTCTCTCCAGTCACTGCCCTTGCTGATCAAATCCAGAACCGGACCAGCCGGTTGGTTGTCGATAAATGGCTGGTATCTGCTTCCAAAAAGATTGTCTACCAGTACTGTCGTAATTCTGTATCTGCCAGGTTTGCTGACATCGAATTCAAACTCAATTTCTCCATCGGGTTGCTCAGGTAGAAAATCGATTCCTGTCTTCTCACTTTTGGTTTTGTCAGGGATAGCCTTGAACTTCAAATCAGAAGCCAGCAAAACCTGATAAGGAGGGATTCTTTCGATAGCAGGAGGCAATCCGGATTCTGAAAAGACAATCGGCGTCTGGTACCAGAAGGCCACTGAACTTATCCAGTCTGCCCTTTCGTCTGACCTCGACAACTCTTTGCCATTTTCATCTTCATTGCTTCCCCTGTGTTCGATGGAGAATTTCAAGGATTTGCTGAAGCGGATCGGATCCAGGATGTGCCACCGGTAGGCAGAAACCCGATCTCCAACAAGTGGTCCTTCATACAGAGGGACACCATTGAATGAACCGGCAAACTCTCGAAATCCCCAGGCGTCACCAAAATAGTCTTCTGTTCCGGTTCCCTGAATGGATGGAATAGTTTCACCATCAATGAAAAACCGGTCATCACCCTCACCAAACCAACCGTTGACCGTTTGCAATACTGAGTAGACCGTGCCGACATAGTTTCCCCTGCCATTGGTCTGAAGAACAAGGTGATCTCCGGGTTTAGCCTTTGGTTGCTGATGGTATCTCGCATGGAAGTAAAGGATATCGCCTGGAAGTGATTTGACTTTTTCCCAATCCACATAATAGTAGAAATACACGGGTCCAAAACCTTCCATCTCATTAGAGACAGTTATCTTCGCATGTTTCGCAAACGGCATACTCCAGAAGCAGTTGCGTGAACGACCGTGTGAGGAGACGTTTACCGGAAGTGACTGGAAGTCGCGCGCAGCACCCTGTCCTACCCCGAAAAAATCGCCGAGGGGGACCTCCACACTCGGCTTTTCGGATTTGTCCCAATAGATGCGGATAACCAAAGCCCTTGCAGAATAAGGGTTCAAGGATGCTGAGGTATTCCAGATATGCCGGATGATGCCCGGTCCCTCCAGATCAGCGAGGACCAATGTTTCACCCGGCTGGATCAATCGGGAATCACCATTGCCATCAATATTTGGATCCGTACTGGATGCTCTCCTGGATTGACCATTGGATGAAAGGGTCAATTGTTCCAGCCACGAATGATCCTGTGGCATATTGACCTGGGCATGGATCCTTACTACCTGTGAAAGAAAACAGAAGATTGTGCAAAAACCAAATACTATTTTTTTCATGGTCAATGACTTATTGTAGGAGATGATTGAATATCACTGAACCTTTTACCAATTGTCTACTTTTTCAGTCTTTATCGCCTCTTCTAAAGATTCAATTATTTTTTTTATTTGATTATCTATATTTTTAAATTCACTTTGAACGACAAGTCCGAAAATTGAACGATACTTTTCCAACATTTCCAATGGCTCGTCTATTTCTTTTGACGAACCATCGGTTACGTCATGTTGGATGAGTTGGAAATGTGTTATCTCATATTT
>Ga0073936_10004925_pt1 | contig 18222 bp, 14 predicted proteins | sample AliMusrvi5mmetaG_FD_87041 | JGI IMG/M metagenome (GOLD analysis project Ga0073936, IMG submission 87041) | Freshwater lake bacterial and archeal communities from Alinen Mustajarvi, Finland, to study Microbial Dark Matter (Phase II) - Alinen... | ecosystem: Environmental > Aquatic > Freshwater >... | reverse complement strand
CTTCGGCACGCAAGAGGCTCTTGGGGGTGAACACGATGAGCGGCTTGCGGAAGGGGCGCTTCATCTGGCGGCGCAGGAGGTGAAAATACTGGGCCGGGGTGGTCGGGTCGGTGACTTGCAGGTTGTCCTCCGCGCAAAGCTGCAAATACCGCTCCATGCGCCCGCTAGAGTGCTCCGGCCCCTGGCCTTCGTAACCGTGGGGGAGCAGTAAAACAATGCCGCTGGGCCGCTGCCACTTGGATTCCGCCGCCGCGATAAACTGGTCAATAATGACTTGCGCCCCATTGGCAAAGTCCCCGAACTGCGCCTCCCAGATACAGAGCAGAGTGGGGTAGTTGAGCGAATAGCCGTAGTCGAACCCAAGCACGGCGGCTTCGGAAAGGAGCGAGTTATAGTTGCAAAACTGGGCTTGTTTTTCGCTGAGATGTTTAAGCGGAACGTATTGCTCGCGGGTCTCGGAATCGTAGAGGGTGGCATGGCGCTGGCTGAACGTGCCGCGCTGGCTGTCTTGACCGGAGAGTCGCACGGGAATTTCCTCCAGAAGCAGCGATCCAAAGGCGAGGGATTCGGCGAAAGCCCAGTCATACGGCCCGCCCGCGGCATGTGCTTTGGCGCGCCGGTCCAGCAATAGCCGTTGCAACTTGGGCAGGACGTGGAAGCCCTCTGGAACGTGCGTGAGCGCGTGGACAATCTTGTCGAGCATCTCCTTGGGCACGGCGGTCTCCACCGGATCGTGCGAATAGGCAGGTTGGAAGACCGCCGTCGATTCGCTCAAGGCGGGAACAGGCTCCGCAGCAGCCTTGCGGACTTCCTCCAGCGTGGTCTCCAGCTTTTTCTGGTATTCGTCGTCGAGCGCGGCGGCTTGTTCTGCCGTCAGGACGCCGGATTCAATCAATTGCTTGGCGAAAATCTTGCCCACCGAGGGGTGCTTGTCGATGGCGGCGTAGAGATCGGGCTGCGTGAAATTCGGCTCGTCGCCCTCATTGTGCCCGTAGCGCCGGTAACAGAGCATGTCGATGACAGCATCCCGGTGGAACTGCTGGCGGAACGTGAACGCCAGCCCGGTAACGAACCAGACGGCTAGCGGATCGTCGCCGTTCACGTGGAAAATGGGCGCCTCGATCATCTTGGCTACATCCGTGGCATAGGCAGAGGAACGCGCATCCACGGGCAGCGTGGTGAACCCGATCTGGTTGTTGACAATCACATGCACCGTCCCGCCCACGCGATAGCCGGGAAGCTGCGAGAAATTGAGCACTTCCGCCACGATCCCCTGCCCGGCGAACGCCGCGTCGCCGTGGATCAGCAGCGGGAGCACTTTGGTTCGCTCCGCCATGTCACCTCGAACACGCTGGCGAGCCCGCGCCATCCCCTCGACCACCGGATCGCCCGCTTCCAGGTGGCTCGGATTGGAAGCGAGCCGGATTTCGATTTCCTGGCCACTGCTCGTCGTCCGTTTGGAGAGGTAGCCGAGGTGGTATTTCACGTCGCCATCGCCGCCGACCATCTCCGGGATGTAGTTTTCGGAAAACTCGCTGAAGAGCACCCGGAGCGATTTGCGTAGAAAATTGGCGAGCACCGTCAAACGGCCCCGGTGAGCCATCCCCATTACGATCTCCTCCACGCCATGCGTAGGGGCGCTTTCAAAAAACGTTTGCAGGATGACCATCAACGATTCACCGCCCTGAAGCGAAAACCGTTTTTGGCCGACATACCGGGTGTGCAGGAACTGCTCAAAACTCTCCGCCTCCAGCAACTCGCGCAAAATAGCCTTCTGAATTCCAGAGGGAACCGTGCTTTCCAAGGGACGTGTTTCCAGACGGTCACGGATCCAGTTGCGCACCCTCGGGTTTTGGATGTGCATGAATTCCACGCCGATCGCGCCGCAGTAAATGTTACGCAGCGTCGCGATCAACTCGCGCAAACGCATCTGTTCGCCGCCCCGGAAAAACTTGGAGGCGACCACGAGGTCGAGGTCTTTCTCGCTGAAACCGAGTTCCCGCAAATTCAGGAGCGGCTGCTCGGGACGGGTGTCGCCCAGCGGGTCAAGTTGGGCAATCGTGTGACCTAACGTCCGGTAAGCATAGACCAAGCCGTCCACGCGCGTCTGGAGCGGCAACTCGGGGCGCATCCCGGCGGGAATGGCCGGAATGGGAACCTCGGTTTCCTGCCCAGGCTGGGCCTGCGCTACGGCAGGCGCTGATTTGAGCGTGGGCGACGCCCCCAGTTCGAAACCCTCGAAAAAAGCGGACCACGTGGCATCCACGGAAGCCGGATCGCGCTTCCATAATTCGTAAGTTTCGTCTAAAAGCCCGGCGTTGAAAGCGTTAACGAGCGATGTCCTCATGGGTAATAAAACCGAACTGACTAGGCCACCATTATACCCATCGGCAGCGCGGAACGAAGCGAAATGATGTTTGGGAAATGCTGATTTTGCAAACCGCCAAATTTCACTCGTTCCCAATCTCCTGATTGGGAACGCAAGTGTCTTGGAAACTCTGTTTCCCCAATCGGTAATCCATGGCTCCGAGCGAGATTTTCGAAACGGAGTTTCGCAGACAGTGGCATTCCCAATCAGGAGATTGGGAACGAGGCTGGAACGCCGATTTTTTTCTCCCGTCGCAAATTTTGAGCAAACCGGGTGTTTGCGTGTCATAAAAGCATTCCCATGAATCGTTTGCCCATTTCCGCCCTTTTCCTTCTGGCTGCCGCCCTCTTTTGCCCGCTGTCGGCGACGGCTTGGGGGGAGGACCCGGCCAGTGAGCCGTCGGTAATCGCCGTCTCCAAGGCGCTGCCCGCCGTGGTGAACATCAATACCGAACGGATCATCCGCCGTGCCTACCGCGATCCGTATGACGACATGATCAACCAGTTCTTCGGCCAGCAGGTGCGGCCCAACCGCGAACTGCAGCAAAAGGTGCAAAGCCTCGGCTCCGGGTTCATCGTCGATCCCAGCGGATACATCGTCACCAATGAGCACGTCGTGGACCGGGCCGAAGACCTTAAAATCCAGGTTACCACCCCCGACGGCAAAACCTACAACGCCCGCTACATCACCGGCGACCCGTCCGCCGACCTCGCCCTGCTCAAGATCGAAAGCAAGACGCCGCTTCCGTTCATTTCGCTCAAAGATCTTTCACCCAATCTGCTCGGCCAAAGTGTTCTCGTTTGCGGCAATCCGCTCGGCTATGGGCATTCCGTGGCACGCGGCATCCTGAGCGCCACCAACCGCGCCCTCTCCATGGAAAACGCCGAATACACGGGCCTCCTGCAAACCGACGCCGCCATCAATCCCGGCAACAGCGGCGGCCCGCTCATTGACATCTCGGGCAAGCTCATTGGTGTCGCCTCGGCCAAAATGGCTTACACGCCCAACGGCGTCCCCACGCAGGGCATCGGCTTCGCCATCCCGGCCCGCACCGTGGCGGAAAAGGTGGAGCAGTTCAAACACGATGCGCAAAATCCGGATAAGGGAAACACAACCGATCTGACCCAGGCCACCCGCAAGCGGCTCGGATTGACGTTCCAGGAACTCACATCCGACCTAAGCGACGCCTTGGGAGTTCCCTCAGGCAGAGGCGTCCTCGTCTCCGACGTGGAGCCGGAAGGACCGGCAGCCCGCAGCGGACTCCGGCGCGGGTTGGTGGTTTACAAAGTGGGGCGGTATGACGTGAACAGCCCGGCTGATGTCGAGACCTTGCTCCGGCGGGCCAAACAAGGCGCGCCCGTTGATCTCAGCGTCGGCGTCCTCCAGCACATCGGCGGCAACACATTTCAGCAGATTCAGACCGTGAGCATCGCCGCGCGATAGTGCCATTCTGCTCTCGGCAAAATAGCCGCAAAAAGCGCAAGAGGCGCAAAACGGAACGACCATGCGCCCCTTGAGGTGATTACCTCCTCTTGTCACAAAGCACATTCGTCCCATAGGTCTCATCCGTCTCATTTTCAAAGATGGAGCGGTGAACACAGCCCTCCGGGAAGTGCTTGCGCCTCGCGTGGTTTATTGATTTTTCTCCGGAAAGAGCGCCAGGATGCTCTCCTCGCTGGCTTTGCAAATGCCGCGCTCGGTGATGAGTCCCGTGATGAGACGGCTGGGCGTGATGTCGAACCCGTAATTCGCGGCGGGGCTGTTTTCGGGCGCGACCAACACTTCCACCTGCGCTCCGTCGAGCCAGCCCTCGGCGTATTTCACTTCTTCCGAGCCGCGTTCTTCGATGGGGATTTCCGCCACGCCATCGCGCATCTTCCAGTCGAACGATGAAGAGGGGAGCGCGACATAAAACGGCACGGCGTTGTCCTTTGCGGCAAGGGCTTTAAGGTAGGTGCCAATCTTGTTGGCCACGTCGCCCGTGCGGGTGGTCCGGTCGGTGCCAACAATCACCAGGTCCACCATGCCGTGCTGCATGAGGTGGCCGCCGGTGTTGTCGGCAATGAGCGTGTGGGGCACGCCGTGCTGGCCGAGCTCCCAGGCCGTCAGCTTCGCTCCTTGGCTGCGCGGGCGCGTTTCATCCACCCACACATGGACCGGGATGCCCCGGTCGTGCGCGGCATAGATGGGAGCCGTGGCCGAGCCGTAGTCCACAAATGCCAGCCAACCCGCGTTGCAATGGGTCAGAATGTTCACCGGCTTCCCTCCCTTGGCCCGACTAATTTCTTCAATGAGCGCAATACCATGTTCGCCGATCCTCCGACAGTATGCAGCGTCCTCGTCGGCGATCTCCCGGGCCGTTGCCAGCGCAATCGCCCCTATCTCCTCGGGCGTCGTGCCTTTGGCGATGGCCGCCAGTTGCCGGTCCACCGCCCAAGCGAGATTCACCGCCGTGGGGCGCGTGGCCTTGAGTTGCGCCGCCGCTTGTTGCAGCGAGCCCTCAAAGTCCTCCGCATGGCAGGCTTCCAGCGCAGCGATATACATCCCAAACCCAGCGGTCGCCCCGATCAACCCCGCCCCGCGAATATGCATTTCCCGGATCGCCACCGCCACCGCCTCCACCGTCGCCAAATCCTCAATGACAAACCGGTGCGGCAGGAAACGCTGGTCGATGATCTGCACAACGCGGCTATCGTCAGTCTTGAGCCAGATCGTGCGGTAGGGTTGGCCTTGGATGTTCATGGGAGGCGAGTGCGGAATGGTTCCCTCACGATTACTTCTGAGAATCGTGCTGTTGACTTGCGATCAACTTTTGAGCCCAACGGCGTGATGGAAGCATGGCTGTAAAGCCAGCTATCAATGTAACGAGGTGCTGGGCAAGGTCGTAAAAGGATTTTTTGGTTTGCGGAGGTAGATTCCCGGTTGTGCCACCACCTACAGAAAGCGAATAATAAATCCAATTCAAGGATGCAGCGAACGAAGTCAGGACGAAATAGAGCCCAAGAAAAAGAAAGGCAAACGCATAAATATCCTCCAGCGACAGCCCAGATATATTGGCGACAGCATCTTGTTTGCCGACAATCTGTTTGCTGAGCCATGGCGCTGATAGCCAGAGCCAAACGCAAAGCGCTAAAAGAAGAATCGCAGGAAAATAAGCGGCAGACAGGATACGAATGTCTCTGCTTTCGACAGTTGCAGAGGTCACAGACAGGATCATGACAATGCCCTGCATAATCCACTGAAGAGTGAACAGCCGCAAAACGATCAAAACGATGGTGCTGGCAGTCATAGATGAGGGAGACGTCGACGGTGGGGTGTTCATGGTCGGCAAAGGCAGCGTATTGGTTTGTTTTTTCCGTGTTCCTTCAGGCTCAATCAAAAAGTCGCTTCTTCAGAAGAGATAAAGGATTTCAATTTCAACGTTTTCGTGCAATCCAAAAACCTTAGCGGTTAAAGCGTTCAGAGCACACGAATTGTTCCTTCCCACAAAAAATTTCCATGCAACCCGAGCCATTCCAGTCTAGTAATTATCTCCAAATTCCTCGGAAATGGTCGGGAGCGGACCGCCGGGATGATTCCTACCATGATTAAAGTCGAGAACCTGACCAAACGCTACGCGGGCTTTACCGCCATCGACAACCTGAGCTTTGAGGTCGAGAAGGGCGAGATCGTCGGCTTCCTGGGGCCGAACGGCGCGGGGAAATCGACGACGATGCGCATCCTTTCCAGCTTCATGCCAGCAACCTCGGGCCGCGCGTCCATCGCTGGGTTCGATGTCTTCAGCCAGTCGATGCAGGCCCGGCAGCATCTCGGCTACATGCCGGAAAACGTCCCCCTCTACCCGGACATGCGGGTCACGGAATATCTAAACTACCGGGCCGCCCTCAAAGAAATCACCGGAGAGCGCCAGCGGGAGCGCGTGGGCGACGTCAAAGAGCTTTGCTCCATCAAGGAAGTGGAGAACCGGATTATCGGCACGCTTTCCAAAGGCTACCGCCAGCGGGTCGGTCTGGCCGACGCCCTCCTGCACGCGCCCGACCTGCTCATCCTCGACGAGCCAACCATCGGGCTCGACCCCAACCAAATCCGCCAAGTGCGCGATCTGATCCGCACGCTGGGCAAACACCACACCATCCTCCTCTCCACCCACATCCTGCCCGAGGTGGAAATGACGTGCAACCGCGTCATCATCATTAACCGCGGGAAAATCGAAGCTGCGGACACGCCGGAAAACCTTGTCAATACGATGCGCGCTGCCGGAGGCATCCGGCTGGAAGCCAAAGTCGGCAAAGACGACGGCGCGGAGCAACTCGGCAGGCTGGCAGGCGTCAAGGAAGTGGCAACCGAAACCGCCGACGGCTGGAGCGTCTTCACATTGCGCACCGACTCTCAAACCGACCCCCGCGAAGCTATCTGGCAACTCGCCACCGACCGCCGCTGGACCGTCCGCGAACTCTCCCGCCGCCGGGCTACCCTCGAAGATGTGTTCGTGGAAATGACCCTCGGCGACGAGGCATAATCACCTTCCAGTTCCCAAACCCACAATGACGAAATTTCTCACCCTTCTCTCGCGCGAAGTGAAATCGTATTTTCACTCGCCCATCGCCTACATCGTTTTGTGCTTCTTCCTGGTGCTCACCGGGCTCTCCTTTTACAGCGGTGTTGTCTTTCTCTCCCGGGGTGCCACGGAACTCACGGTGGTCGAAGCGTTTTTCGATTCCATCCCGTTCTGGATCGGATTCATCATGATCTTCCCGCCTCTCACTATGCGAGTCTTCTCCGAGGAGTTCAAAATGGGCACCATCGAAACCCTTATGACTGCTCCGGTGAGCGATTGGCAGGTGGTGCTCTCCAAATTCTGCGGCGCGCTGGCCTTCTACCTCGTCCTCTGGCTGCCGACGTTGCTCTATTTCGTGATCTTCCAGCAAGTCGTCAAAGCCGACGCGGCCAACGCGGCGGGCGCTTACTGGGGAAGCTACCTGATGGTGCTCCTCATCGGGATGCTCTTTATTTCCATTGGCTGCTTCGCCTCGGTGCTGACGCAGAACCAGATGGTCGCCGCCATTATTTCCTTCTGCCTTATCACCGTCTTTTTCCTGGGTGGGCTGGTCGCGTTTTTCACCCCCAATATCTCACCCGGCTTCCGAATGCTCTCCAGCTACAGCTCCGTGCTTGAGCACATGGGCGAGTTCTCCAAGGGGATGATCGACTCGCGACGGTTCGTCTTTTACAGCTCGGGCACCCTGCTCATGCTGCTCTTGACGCACCAAGTCTTCCAATACCGCCGCTGGAAATCGTAACTTTTTTCATGGCTCAAAAATCTTCCATCCCCCGCGCTGCGATCCGCTTCAACGTGCTCGTGCAGACGCTCGCGTTCGTGCTCCTCTTTGCGATCATCAATTACCTTGGGTTCAACCACTACCGGCGATGGGACTTCTCTCGCGACCAGAAATACACTCTCAGCTCGCAAACCAAGCGAGTCGTCTCCAACCTCAAAAAACCGGTGCGCCTGACGGTCTTTTTCTCGGGCGGCTCCCCCATCGCCCAGGAAGTCTCAAGCCTGCTCAAGGAATACGCCTACGCTTCCAAAAAAATGATCGACGTGGAAGTGGTCGATCCTTTCCTGTCCATGTCGCGGGCGAGAGAGATCGCCACCCAATACAAATTGCGCGACAACGACAACGTAGTCATTGTCGATTACGATGGGCGCAGCAAATTCGTGAATGCCTCCGACATGGCCGAGTTCGAGCCATCGCTGAACCTCCTGGACAAGCCCCGGCTCAAGACCTTTAAGGGGGAATCGGCGATCACCCAGTCCCTCATGGAGATCACCGAGTCCGGCATGAATCCCGTTTACATCCTCTCCGGGCATGGCGAGATCGCCTTGGACATCGACTCTTCCGTGAGTACGCTTAAAGACTTCATCGGTCGCCAGAACATCAAGCTCAACCCGCTGAAACTGACAGATGTGGAATCTCTCCCACCCGATGCCAAAGCGCTCTTCATCATCGCGCCCAAATACGATTTTTCCGATCTCGAACTGGCCGCGTTGCATGCCTATTGGGAAAACAGGGGTCGGATTTTCGTCTTTCTCGAACCCGGATCACCCGTGCCGAAATTGAACTCCTTCCTAAATGAGCTGGGCATCATCGTCAACGACGACCGGGTGTTGCGTACCATGCCCATTCGGCTCTCCACCGGCATTGTGCGCGGGGTGCTCAAAGAGATTACCGGCGATTTCGTGGCAGGCTCTCCCATCACCAAGCGGCTCGGCAACGTCACGGCAAGCTTCCAAGGTGGCGAAACGCAATCACTGACTCTCGACGTCGAACACGCCAAAGCAAGCGCCATCAAATTGCAACCACTTATCCAAGCCTCCGCCGGGTTCTGGGGCGAAACCCAATACACCGCCACCGCGGTTTATTTTGACCCCAAGGAAGATCATCCCAACCCCGTCGTTGCCGCTTCAGCTGAGAAAGGAGGCGTCACCAACGAGCTGATTCGTGTCAACTCCTCCCGTCTGATTGCCATCGGCAACACCTCTTTTATTTTAAACGGTTCTCTCAATCCCGCCGGCCTCGATTTCGTCCTCAACAGCCTTAACTGGCTGATAAACCGGGAAGAAATCATCGGCATTGCCCCCAAAGCCGCCCATAATCTTTCCCTCAATTTGACAGAAGCTCAAATTAGCTCCATCGCTGTGCTGGTCATGCTGGCGATGCCCGCATGCGCCGCTCTCCTCGGTTTCATTGTCTGGTTGAAGAGGAGGCGTTAGGATCATCCATTCATTCATGAGCACCAAAACGACGCTTCTTTTGCTCGCCATTGCGGGTGTGCTTCTGGGATTCATCGCCCTCTACGAAAAGAATCTGCCCAAAAGCTGGCAGTCCACCGAGCGCGAGCGCTACGTCCTTGTCTTCGACCGCAATGGCGTCGAGGGGATTGAAATTTCCAGCAACGAAGACAAAGTCCGCTTTCGCAAAAGCGGCAACCTGTGGCTGATGGAAGCGCCCGTGCAAGATTTCGCCGATCGCAACGCCGTCAACCAACTTCTCACGCTCTGCGAAACACTGCAAAAAGAGCCCGTCGCGGGCTGCCGCATCGCCGACAAAAAGCAATTGAAAGCGTTCGGGGTTTCCAAAACTTCCATGCGCCTCAAGCTCTTGGGGCCAGACATGCCTCCCGAGCTTCTCTTCGGCAAGGATACGGCGGTGGAAGGAAAAATCTACGTCCGGCTCGACGGCTCCAGTACGGTCTCGGTGGCCAGCAACGCCTTGCGCAATCTCATCCTGCGCAAACCGGATGAATTCCGGGACCGGCAGTTGACCGGTTTCGACGCCACGGGTGTTAATAAATTTTCAGTGGAAACCCCGGCGGGAAAAATCGATCTCATCAAAACGCTTGGACACTGGGGCTTAGTCAAGCCGCTCAAAGCCCGCACCGAGGACGCCACCGTCAACGCTTTCCTAAACAGCGTGCTGCACACGCAAATCACCGCGTTTCTCCCCGACTACAGTGCCAACCTGAACAGCTACGGATTAAGCGAACCACGCGGCACGGTCTCGTTCTGGACCTTGGGGAGCAGCGAACCCGCTGTGTTGGAACTGGGCGCGCATGATGAAAAAACCGGCGGTGTTTACGCTCGCATCTCCACACGAGGTGCCATTTGCCTCCTGCCCAAAGAGTCCGAGAACATCCTGAAACTCCAGCCTAATGACTTCCGTGATCGGCTGTTGCTGCACGTCGATCTCGACATGGTGGACAGGATCACCCTGCGGCCTGCCGAGAAACCGCCCATCCGGCTCCAGCGCCAGCGGGAAGAGTGGATACTGCGCGACAGTGAAGACAGCAAGAAAACCTTCCCCGCCAACAAGACCGCAATCCTCCAGTTCGTGAAGGAATTGCAAAAGGCTAAAATCGCCGCGTTCGTTACGGACGTCGCCTCCGATCTGGCTAAATACGGCTTCGACCAGCCCGAATTACGCATCACCTTCTCCGCCTATGCCTCAGAAAACACCGCCGAAAGCAACGCGGGCGAAATGCCAATCCTCACGCTGGCCTTCGGAAAAACCGAGGGAGACAACGTGTATGCGCGGGTAGAGGAGGAGCCCTTCATCGTCTCTGTGAACCGCTCGCTGCTCGACGCGATACGCGTCGAATCGGTACAATGGCGTTCGCGGGTGCTCTTGCGCTGCAACCCTTCGTCTATCCTCGGCTTGACCGTCATCTCCTACCTTGAAGGCAACCCAGGGCAGCCAGTCTCGGTGGCGTTAAACGGGGACCACTGGGAAGTCGGCGAAGGCTCGACTCCCGGCACAGTAAACTCCAGCAACATCCAGAACCTCATCAACACCTTGGCATCCCTCAATGCCATGCAGTGGACGAATGAGACCGATCTGGCGGCTCCAACGCAAACGGTGGAGTTCACGATGGCCGACGGGAAAAAGCGACAGTTGATCCTCGGCGTACCTGCGCCAGACGGAACCTATCTGGGCCGGTTCCAAGACGAGCCTGGAGTGTTCCGGCTCGCCGCGCCCGATGTCAGCGCCCTGCGGTTGCAGATCATTGAGCCAGCGCAACCCATTACACCGCCACAACCTGTTGAGCCATCGCCACCTGTTGAGCCGCCACAACCCATTGTGCCACCGCAACCCATTGTGCCACCGCAACCCATTGCGCCGCTGCAGCCCATTGTCCCACCGCAACCCATTGCACCGCTGCAGCCTATTACACCATCACAACCCATTGTGCCATTGCAGCCGTAAAATTTGCTTCTGTCTGCAGCTTGCATTTAAGAAAGTTCAGTAGTAACACCTTGGCGCATCTCTCATGGAAGCATGCGCCCCCGTCCCACCTGAGCCCGCCGACAACGCCTCGGTTCCTGACCATTATCAAGCAATTTTGTCGGAACTAAAGAAGCTCAACAATCCCGAGCGCAACTGGGCCAAAACCCTCAAGGTGTTTGCGATCACGCTTGTCCTCTTTGCGGCGGCGGGTTGGGTGCGCTATAGCGACCCGGTTTTTCTCGGGATGCTCGTGGGCGTGCTCTTTTTCCATGAACTGGGGCATTTCGTAGCGATGCGCATCTTTGGCTACCGCAATGTGCGCATGTTTTTTATTCCACTATTCGGAGCGGCAGTTTCGGGCCGCTGCTTTCAGCCTTCGGGATGGAAAAAAGCGGTGGTGTCGCTCATGGGGCCGTTTCCCGGAATTGTCGTAGGAACCGTGCTGCTTGCACCGCAACTCTGCGGACATCCCCCACAATGGATATTGGAGCTGTGCTTTGACTTGCTTTCCATCAATCTTTTCAACCTCCTGCCGCTCCTGCCTTTTGACGGCGGACGCTACCTCCACGCGATCCTATTTTGCCGCAATCGCTGGCTGGAAGCGGCGTTCCGGCTCGTCGCCAGCCTGTTGCTGGGGCTGCTCGCCTGGAAGCTCAACTCCATCGTGCTCGGCGTGGTTGCCTACATCATGGTCGGCTCCACCATCGCAAGTTACCGTGTATCAAACATCGCCCACCGCCTTCGCGGGCATCTGCCGAAACCAGACCCCAAGAGCGACGAGATTCCACCTCAAGCCGCCATGCTGATCATCGACGAGATCAGGGCGCACCTGCCTCAGTTGAAGACCGATGCGAGAATCGCCACAACCGCACTAAATATTTACGAGGAGGCTACCACGCGCCCTCCTTCGTGGATTGCTTCCGTGGGATTGTTGATCCTCTATCCGCTTGTCTTCCTGTTGCCTCTTGCTCCGTGGGTAGTCGCGATTCGACGCGAACCGGCACTGGTTCAAGAGTGGCTCGTTCAGGTCGACCATGACCGCTACGCCAAGCGAGTAAGCGCAGCGAGCAAAGCCGAGGTGAGAAGCGACATCGCCCCAATTGAGCACCGTTTGCCAGCCCTCGGGCATCTAAAATGGGTGCAATGGACCAGTGAAAAAATGACGAGGGATTCGCGCTTTTCGCCTCCCGAACGCCCCGCTTATCGGTTGCGGGGTTATGCGCAACTCGGTATCGAGAAAATCAAGGAATTTTCCACTTACCCATGGCAACCAGCGGGGCCGGAATTCCGGCCAACCATGCCAATTCCAATCATGACTAAATGGTATTGGAGTCAGCCCTTTACTAACAACTGCAAGCCGGGAGGAAGTCCAGGTGATCTCTTTTTTGAACGACGTAGCGGGGTGGTCTATTTCGACATCCAAGTAGAATAAGCGCCATCACTCTCGCAAAGGTCGGCATTGAATCCGGGGCGGTTTGCCGCAATGATGCCTGCTTTCCACCGCCATGTTTCTCAAATACCGAAAAGTCTTCGATATCGGCCTCCAGAACACTTTCGTGTACCGGTGGAATTTCCTGCTTCGCTCCCTGTTCGGACTTGTGCCGCTGGCCGGAACGGTCTTCATCTGGCGCGCCATCTTCGCCGGAACCAGCAGCAACGTGGGCTCCTACGATTATGCCGGAATGATCTGGTATTTCCTGCTCGTCATGCTGGTGGACAACCTCGTCACCCCCACGGAGGACGAATGGCAGATCGCATCGGACATCCGCGAAGGGCAGATCAGTTCCTGTCTCATCTGGCCGCTCAACTACCTCGGCTACCGCTTTTCCCTCTTCATCTCCTACCGCATCGTTTACACGCTGGTCACCCTGCTGCCAATCAGTCTGGCGCTCTATTGGTTCCGCAGCTTCATCACGCTCCCTCATTCCCTCTGGACCTGGCCTCTCTTTTTTCTCTCTACGGCAATGGCGGCGGGCATTTCCTTCTTGATCGCTTACACGCTCGCCCTGATGGCGTTCTGGATTCTGGAAATCAGCACCATCGTCTTCATCCTCTATTCCTTTGAGTATTTTCTGAGTGGGCAAACCTTCCCTCTCGACATCATGCCCGCGTGGTTCCAGAGCATGCTGCGCTGGCTCCCTTTTCCTTATGAACTCTTTTTTCCCGTGCAGGTATTTCTGGAACGGGTGCAAGGAGCCGCTCTCTGGAAAGGGCTGGCTATCCAGGCAGGATGGGTGCTTCTGCTTCTCTTCGTCGCACAGACAGTATGGCAGCGCGGCATCCGGCATTACCAAGCCGTGGGCGGGTAAATGCGCGGAGAGGTTTTCTAAATAGGGATAGGCGTGGCAGCCTTGACTTCCCGTTTGCGATAAGTGAAACGGTGCCCAAAAGCGGTCAAAGGACGCTCGAAAAAGCGGGCGGAGAGATAGGTGACAGCAAGGATCACTGCCATGCAAAGGCACGTCAGCAGGAAGCCATCCATCCCCAAGGATTCATTGGGTAATGTCCCGGCCACCTCCAGGAAAATCCATTGCGCAATCAGCGGGTGCAGCAAATACACCCCGTAGGAAATCCCGCCGACCCAACAAAGCGGACGCCACCGCAGCGGCGCGGTGAGCCAGGTCCCCATGTATGCCAGAACCAGCCAGAGAAACGCCCCCCAGAAAAGCGTGACCACGGTTTCCCGGAAAGGTCCGAGCCCGAAACGGTTGCCGCGAATCGCAATCCAAGCCATGGCAAAGCTCCCTACCAAAAACAGAAACGCTGCCAGCGCGCGCCAAGCCGGAGCTTTGAACACCACCGGGCGATGCAGGAACATCCAAGCCAGGATCACCCCACTAAAAAAGGGTTCCAGTTCGCCGGGCAAAAGGAAGGTGGAAGCGGGCAGATGTGAAAAATGCCGAAACGCTGGAGCCGAAATGGCCAGAAGCGCAAAGACGACGAGATGTCTCCGGGGTGGGATCAACCGAATCAGCAGCGGCAAGCAGAGGTAAAACTGCTCCTCCACTGCCACCGACCACGTCACCCCCAGTGGCCCTGCCCCCCAGTGTGCCGTGAAAGCCATCGGAAAATTCTGCACTAATAACGGATACGACCAGAAAGGAATGGCTCCGCTGTCGAAATTCGGATCGTTCCCCACCGGCAGCCAAAAACGGATCGCAAAAAAAATGGCAAGCAGGGCGAAATACAGCGGCAGAATGCGGAATCCCCGGCGAAGGTAAAAAACGCTGTAATAATTTTCCGACTCCCGGTTGCGCAACAGGATTCCCCCGATGAGAAACCCGGAAAGGATAAAAAAGAGATCAACGCCAGTCCACGACATCCCGCTCAACGTTCGCAACCAGAAGACTGGCTTCGGTGTCGGGGGCACCCAGCGCAAAAACAAATGCACATAGACAACCAGCAGAGCCGCCAGACCCCGCACGCCGTCCAGTTCCAGCCAACGCGCCGCATCTGCTGGCGTTTCTCGGGGGGAGTGCATTTCGGCTAATTTATAAGCACAAAAGCGTAAATACCAATCCAAAATCGAGCCACTCCATTTCTTGCGCTTTTCTTATCATTCCCAAGCCGATTCTTGCATTTGCAGGCAAAGGCCGATACAAGCAGACAGTGCTCATCACAGCGGGATTTCCCCCTCAAGCCCGACTGCAAAGGCTCTTTCATCGATTATGAACATTCACGAATATCAGGCGCGGGATTTGTTTGAAAAGTTTGGCGTCGCATCGCCACGCGGTAAAATGGCAAGCACCCCTAGGGAAGCGGAGATCGCAGCCCAGGAGCTTGGAATCGACAAGATTGTCATCAAAGCACAGATCCACGCCGGTGGGCGGGGTAAAGGCACCTTCACCAACGGTTTCAAAGGAGGGGTTCACGCTGCTTCCAAGCCAGAGGAAATCCGGGAATTGGCCGCCAAGATGCTGGGCCAGACGCTCGTCACCCACCAGACCGGTCCCGTTGGTCGCTTGGTGAACAAGGTCTATGTCGTCGAGGCGGCGGAGATCGCCAAGGAACTCTATCTGGCCATTACTCTGGACCGCGCGGCCTCTGCGCCAATCGTCATCGCCAGCACGCAGGGCGGCATGGACATTGAGACCGTCGCCGCACAGACCCCCGACAAGATTTTCCGCGAACCGGTTCACCCGTTGCTCGGCCTCCAGCCTTACCAAGCGCGCAAACTGGCCGCCTCCCTCGGCCTCCACGGCACACAAGCCGCGCAAGCCGCCAAGCTCATCCTGGCGCTCTACAAACTCTTCATCACGTGCGACTGCTCTCTCGTGGAAGTCAATCCGCTCGTCGTTACCAAGAGCGGCGATGTCCTCGCTCTCGACGCCAAGTTCAACTTCGACGATAACGCTCTTTATCGGCACCCGGAAATCGTCGCCCTGCGTGACTTCACCGAGGAAGATCCACGCGAAGTGGAAGCCTCCAAATACTGTCTCAACTACATCGGACTCGACGGTAACATTGCCTGCCTCGTCAACGGCGCAGGCCTGGCCATGGCAACGATGGACATTATCAAACACTTCGGCGGCGAACCGGCCAACTTCCTCGATGTCGGCGGCAGCGCCAGCAAAGAGCAGGTCGCAGCAGCCTTTAAGATCATCCTCTCCGACAAAAAGGTGAAGGGCATTCTGGTTAACATCTTCGGCGGCATCATGCGCTGCGACATCATTGCAGAAGGCATTCTCGCCGCGATCCAAGAGACCGCGCTCCCCGTGCCACTCGTGGTCCGGTTGGAAGGCTCCAATGTCGATTTGGGCAAAAAACCCATCAAGGACAGCGGACTCGCCGTCATCAGCGCCGACTCGCTCGCCGACGGAGCCGAGAAAATCGTGGCCGCCGTCAAAGCCGCCGCCTAACCGCCCATGCACCGCAAAGATCTCAACCTAATCGCTCTTTGACCTATGGCTATCCTCGTAACTCCTGAAACCCGCGTCCTCATCCAGGGCATTACCGGCAGCTTCGGCTCCCGGCACGCGCAACTTTCGCTCGAATACGGCACCAAAGTCGTTGCGGGCGTCACTCCCGGCAAGGGAGGGCAAACCTTCCAGCAAGTCGTCCCGATTTTCGACACCGTCTCCCAGGCGGTTCGTGAAACCGGTGCCACCGTTTCCGCCATCTTTGTCCCGCCCCCCTTCGCTGCGGATTCCATCCTGGAAGGCGTGGATGCAGGGCTCGACCTTGTCATTTGCATTACTGAAGGCATCCCTGTGGCCGACATGGTTCGCGTCAAGGCCGCCATGCGCGGGAGCAAAACCCGGCTTATCGGGCCGAACTGCCCCGGCATCGTCACCCCAGGCACGGGCAAAGACTCCCAAGGCGGCTGCCGCATCGGCATCGCCCCTGCCTACATCAATCATAAGGGCCACGTCGGCGTCGTCTCCCGTAGCGGCACGCTCACCTATGAAGCCGTCTGGCAACTCACCACACGCGGGCTCGGCCAGAGCACCACGGTCGGCATCGGCGGCGATCCCGTCAACGGCACCTCGCACCTCGATATCATCAAGATGTTCAATGACGATCCAGAAACCGAAGCGATCATCATGATCGGCGAAATCGGTGGCACGGGCGAAGAAGAAGCCGCCGCCTGGATCAAACAATACTGCAAAAAGCCAGTCGCCGGGTTCATCGCCGGAGCCACCGCGCCTCCCGGACGCCGCATGGGCCACGCAGGTGCCATCGTCTCCGGCGGCAAAGGAACTGCGGCTGCCAAGATCGCCGCCTTCCGCGACGCAGGTATTGCCGTGGCGGAAACGCCTTCGGTCATGGCCGATACCTTGATCCGGCACATGAAGGAACTCAAAGGCAAGTAATCACCGCAAAGGTTCATCACTCCAAAACAAAAACCGGGTTCGCAAGAGCCCGGTTTTTTATTGCACCGCCGCGTCTCTGCGTGAACCCCTAATCCCGGAAGTTCTTGAACGAAAGCGCCACGCCGAAGTCTTTGCCACGGATGAACTGGATGACCTCCTGAAGATCATCCCGCTTCTTACCGGTCACGCGGATTTGCATCTCCTGAAGCGCGCACTGCACCTTGGCACAGGTCGCCTTGATCGCCTTGGTGATCTCCTTCGCCTTATCCCCCTCGATCCCTTGTTTGATGACGATCTTTTGGGTGGCGTGGCCGAGCGGTGAAATGGCCGCCGGTTTGCGGTCCACATTGCGCAGGTCGATATTGCGCTTGGCCAACTTGGCCACGAGGATTTCCTCCAGCCCTTTCAAGCGGCTTCCATCCTCGGCGGAGAGATTGATCTCGTCTTTCTCCCATTCGATTTTAGCGGTGCTCCCCTTGAAATCGAACCGCGAAGCCAGCTCCTTGCGGGCTTGGTTGATGGCGTTGTCGATTTCCCCTTTGTCGATTTCAGAAACAATGTCGAAGGACGGCATGGGCCGGATTATGAGCGCAATCTGCCGCCGTGCAAAAGCCAAAATTCGCCGGGTTAAAATTCGTTAGCTATAAGTATTTTCATTAATTCCCGAGACATTAATCAGGGCTACTCCTAAAAAAAGCGTTGCATCGGCTCCATATCTTCGGAAAATTGAAAGCCTATGGCAGATTCCTCAAATAAATACGCCGAAAACGTCGCCGGTCTTTTCTACGTTGATGACCAGTGCATCGACTGCGATCTGTGTCGCGAAACCGCTCCCGCGAATTTCGCCCGCAGCGAAGAAGGCGGTCACTCTTACGTCAACAAACAACCCGAGAGCCCCGAAGAAGAAGCCCTCTGCAAAGAGGCAATGGAAGGCTGCCCGGTGGAAGCCATCGGCAACGACGGCCAATAGCCTAGTTGCCTCCGTGGATTTGAAAGCCCTCACGTTCGTGCGAGCGTGAGGGCCTTTTTCACTTGATCCCATGACCCCCTTCCAGCGAGCCAGCATCCTGCGCGAATGGCGCGGCTACCCCGAGCCGCCCGCCAAGCCCGACCGGCAGTCCGCCGCCTCCGATGTGATCGGCAAAGTCATGGCCTCGCTCGGCTTGCGTGACCGGCTCCGACAAGAGGAAGTGCTGGGCGCCTGGCGGGAGATCGTCGGCGACTTCATCGCCTGCCACGCTGCCCCCCAGCGGCT